>Ga0134092_1003135_pt1 | contig 11543 bp, 8 predicted proteins | sample 3_6taG_FD_94454 | JGI IMG/M metagenome (GOLD analysis project Ga0134092, IMG submission 94454) | Switchgrass degrading microbial communities from high solid loading bioreactors in New Hampshire, USA - 3_6_20_6_A3 metaG | ecosystem: Engineered > Bioreactor > Semi-continuous > Anaerobic > Digestate...
CCGGGAAAATAGGTCTCTGCCAGAATTATATCAAAACCCTGTGTGCATAACACAGGGTTTTGTCTTTTTGTGATAAAATTTATGCACAAAAATTCAAATAAAATGTAAATTCATTGTCAGGACAGGATGTAATGACGACCTGTGGATAAAACTTGCGGTTATCCACAGATTTTTTCACTGTTTGTTGAAAATTATCAATAAGAGCCTCAGAAGCCTTGAAAATAAAGCGTTTCAATGTGGATATATTGTTTATCACTTATCCACAGGCATGTGGATAAGGAGGCTAAAACACAGTCAAAACGTCCATATAGAAGGAAATACTGGCTGTTGATTATGAATCCGGAAGTAAAAATCTGCCACGAGATTAAATTTTCTTTCTATTATATATAAATCTGAAATCAACGTTATTGCTTACTGATTTACCGAACTTTTTCGCATTCATCCGCCTGCTGCATAATAATAAGTTTAAATAATTTGGATAAAATAAAACCGGATATGTGAAAACTTCATTAAACAACTGTCCGGGAGGAATGAAAAATGAAAGTCAAGGATATCATGACAAAGAATGTTGCATATGTAAAGCCGGATACTTCAGTATACGATGCTGCGTCTCTTATGCAGCAGCATAATGTGGGAGCCATACCTGTATGTGATAATAATGGTGTTGTAGGTATGGTTACAGACCGTGACATAGTTGTCAGAAACGTAGTAACTGGTTCTGATCCAAAGTCCACACCTGTCAGCAATATAATGACAACAGGAGTTGCAACGGTTTCGTCCGATACTGATGTCAGGGATGTCGGTGAGATAATGGCTCAGAAGCAGGTAAGAAGGGTCCCGGTTGTGGATAATAATCAACTGGTCGGAATAGTTGCGCTGGGTGACCTTGCAACTGACATGAGATTCGATACGGAGGCCGCTGAAGCATTAACAGATATATCAAAGCCAGTTAAATAATATTTATGCCAGCTCGATTAAACAACTATTAATATATAAGTTTTATCACCATCATTTCCGGCATAAAAATAAACAGGGCAGCAACGTGTATCCGGTCAGGCCTTGCTGAATATACGGATAGAAGCCAAAAACGGCCCGTCGCAGCAGCAGAAGATCATGTCTTCTGCTGTTATGGCGGACTTTTGGTACTTGGAGATTAGCAGTGGATGTTTTACCGGTTACAATATTATAGTCACGAATTTTATGGAATAGATGTCGCACATCATCAGGTCATCGGAATCCACAAGACGTAAAACAATATAGCTGGCACCGACAGCGACAAGAGTCCCGGTACGGTCTGTAAGCAGATTGGTGCCAAGCAGAAATTCAACTCTGACCCGGCGTCCTATCTGAGTTCTTAAAAAACCCGGCGTAAAAAATGTGTTCTGCAAAGTAGAAGGCACTTGTTCACTCAATGGTGCGGTTTGCACAGGTATTGCCCCTGAAACTGATGGTACCGGAGCGGCAGCCTGAGATGCTGTGGTTTGCACGCTGGCAGCAGGAATCATAGGTGCTGTTGACGGAAAGACCAGTGTGCCTGCGGAATTCCCGTTATGTGTGAAATGCTGAAAACCTCCGGGAATAAATGATGAACCCTGCACACTTCCGTTATGGCTTTGTACGGCTGTCATCGGCGGCATGCCTCCGCAGCCCGTCAGGTTCATGGATGCTGATGGTACGGCGCTATACTGTCCGCTAACCGGTAAATTGGACAGAGGCTCGAAGGCCTTTTTGCCTGCGGCATCATTTCTGTATGTCATATTATCCCTCCTTATGGGTACTGACGATCAATAATAGTCTTTGTGTAAATTCTCATTTGTACAGTTATGTCTCATAATATAGTGAAGTCGGCTGATAAAAGCAGTGCTGAGCGACCCGGTTGAAAAGGCTGCCTGATCCGTTTCGCGGGAAAACACTTTCGCATGTCGGGCTGAACGGATTATAGTACCACAGGCAGGGAGCAACTTCAGTCAGGACATTTCCTGCCAGTGCCCAATCCGCTATTTCGAAATGCTGCGGTTCTGCCGGTATGTTGTATATATTCTGCGGATTTACCTGGCCATATACTTCGGTCAGAAGACAGGTGAACTGATATGGCTGCTCGATAACTCTTCTGAGATCGCCCTGCCCGGTCCGCAGATATTCGCCGCCGGATACGTTAACTCTGTTCATCACAACAGTAGCGACACCTTTCATGCCTGCGTCGCCTTCGCCTTCAGCTTCACATCTGATAAGTCTGGCAAATAGTTCTCTGTCTGTCATCGCAACTCTTAAACCTCCTTGCTACATTATATTAACATAACCAGTAATTGGTAACCTTGTTCAAGCTGAAGTGAGTTATTTAAGTTTGATAAAAGCTTAAACTGAAGGGCATCATATTTATGTACGCTGTGAAAGTTGGATCTTCCAAAAGGAGGCGTTATTGTGAGTAGACACAGGAGTATGATGTCGGAGCAGCTTAAGCATGAGATAGCGAAGGAACTCGGAGTCTACGAAACAGTTGAGGCTGAAGGCTGGGGCGCTGTTTCTTCCAGAGACTGCGGTAATATAGTGAAGAAAGCTATAGAAATAGCCGAAAGAAGCCTTAATACGAAATAGCCTCTTTATTCAGCGTCACGGGAGCCGGTTGATCCGGCTCTTTTTATTTCGTATCTTTTGATTCTTATGCATAACTAAATGTTTATTTTTCCATACTTGTACTTTTGTTATTGAAACAAGCATTTTCAGGTGATATAATAGTATTTGCTAAAATCTGGGGAGGGTTTTGTCTTTGTAAGTACCCGGATAGGATGCGATATCACCGGGCATGTCAGCCTGCGCATGACACCCCGAAGTGCTGGAAAAGTGCAGTATTGCTATGTTGCAAATCTGTTACATTTTCTTTACACTTGGGGTGGATATGTTGACTGGCCAAAATGCCGGTGATATAATCAACTTGAATTCAGGGGGCATAGCTTGCCTTTCTGAAGAAAGTTGTAAGGCGGGTCGGGCTATCAGAAAAGGGAGAGGCGTAGCCCGGCTTGAGAGTCAGGCCTATCCCAAAAATTTACGAGGAGGATTTGAGAGTATGAGGAATCTCAAAAAGTTACTTGCAGTAGTCGTTGCTGTTTGCGTGCTTGCAACAATGGCGATTCCTGCATTTGCAGCTGGGACCACGCTCACCGAAGCAGAGATTGCCGCTGAACTGGGCATTCTCAAGGGCGACGGTGCTGGTGTCACTGACACATACCTTGCAAAAGGTACAGAAAGACTGCAGGCAGCTACACTCTATCTCAGACTGTTGGGATTAGAAGATGAAGCTCTTGCATTCGACGGAGAAGAGAATTTTGAAGACGCTGACCTGGTTTATGCATGCGGTCAGAGAATTCTTGCTTACCTGAAAGCAAATCCTGATCTTGGATGGAGCGGCGTTAACCTTTCCAAGACTATGTTCGATCCTACTGGCAAAGCATCTGCCCAGATGATCTACAAGGTTATGCTTGAAGCTTTGGGATACAAGCAGGATGTTGACTTTGAATGGGCTGACACACTCAGCTTCGCAGCTGAAAAGGGCCTGAGCAAGATCGCTGATGTTACTGAGATGACAAACAACGATCTGGCAATCGCTCTCGTTGAAGGTCTCAAGGCTACCATGAAGGACGGCAGCAAGACTCTGCTCGAGAAGCTGATCGATGATGGTATCATTGATGAAGCTGATGCTATAGCAGTTGGTCTTATCGAAGCTGCTCCCGAAGCACTCGAAGTTTCCAGCGTTACAGCTATTAACGCTAAGCAGGTAGCTGTTGCATTCAACAAAGACATGAACAAGGATACAATAGTTGCTGCTAACTTCGAAATCTATGACAACGGTTCAACCAAGCTTGCTGCAACTCCTGCACTGCAGAGTGACAACAGAACAGTCATTCTGACAATCGACGGAAACAACAAGCTGACCAATGCATCCACTGCAAAGGTCGTTGTTAAGAAGGACGTCAAGGCTGCTGACGATACAGCTCTGAGCGCTGATTACACCAACGCTTCAGTTACAGTTCAGGATACAGTAATGCCTTCAATCGAAAAGATTGAGCCTGCTGGCCTGAAGACTCTGAAGATCTACTTCACAGAGCCTGTATGGGATGGCGCTGATGATGAAATAGCTACAAATCAGATCACCATCAAGAGCGGCATTTACACTTATGTTGTAACAGGTATCAAAGCTAATTATGCAGAGAAGTCACTGACAGTAACAGTTGGCACAAACCTTATCGAAGGTAACCTTGAAATAACTGTTAATGCTCAGGGAATGGCTGACAACGGTGCTATAAGAGACTTCGCAGGTCTTGTAGCTCTGAAGACAGTTACCAACTACAACTTTGCTCCTGACAACACAGTAGCAACAGTTACACTCGACAGTGTAAACAAGGCTACTAAGACAGCAAAGGTTAAGTTCTCCAAGATGGTTTACGGTACAAACGTTAAGCTGTACCACTCTGTAAGCGGTTCAGCTGCTTATGGAACAGCTGCAGTTTCCAAGACAATTGCAGATGCAGCAACTGAGTGGGAATTTGTATTCACAAATGACCTGCCGTCCGGAACATTGACATTCTACCTTGTAAATGATCCTGACGTTGCATCAAATCAGCTGACTGACCTCTATGGCGTAAAGGTTCCTAACCAGACCTTCACCTACACAGTAGTTGCTGATACAACTCCGCCGACAGTAGCAGAAGTTAAGGTCAACACCAATACTTCATTCGATATCGTCTTCAGCGAAGAAGTATCCGCTACAGAAGCAGCTAAGGCTGACAATTACGAAATCCTTAAGGCAGACGGTTCAAAGGTATCCTTCTCAGTATCAATAATTGATGCTAAGACGGTTCGCCTGAGCGCAACTCTTGAAGATGCTGCAACATACACAATCAATGTTAAGGCTATGAAGGACGTTGCAGGAAATGCTATGGAATCTGCTTACAGCGTACAGAAGACCATAGGTGACAATACTCCTCCGTCAGTAGCTAATCAGTATATCGTTGGTTCAGATACGATCTACATCGTTTACTCTGAAGCAATGAACGAATCAGATATCGGAAACAAGGCTAACTACCTTGTAGCAAAGAGCGACGCTGCTCCTGCATACGTAACTCTTGGCGACAACGATACTGTTACTGTAGTATCCAACAAGAAGGTTAAGATCACCATTAAGGATGGCGGCCTCGTAGCAGGTCAGACCGACGTCAAGATAGGTCCTGTAAGAGACCTCGCTGGCAAACGTCTCGGCGGCGACGCTGTCTTCCAGACAGAAGTTCTCAATATCGCTGGTGCACAGCTCGGTATCCACGAGGCACAGCTGATAGCTAAGAACAAGATTAAGGTTGTATTCACCAATGAACTTGGTGCATTCGATCCGGGCGAAATCGGAATCCGCAAGACTGACGGTACTCCGACAACTACAGCATATGCATTCCAGTCTGTTGAATCCAATATCGTTAACAACGATGGCAGAACTGAAATCGTGCTCGTACTGGATCACGACGTAGCATACAATGCTAAGGATACAACAATAACTGGTGACGCTATCGAAGTATACAGCAAGGGTACTCCTGCTAATACGAAGTCAATTGAAGGAACAGTTCTGGCTGCTGGTCAGACGGCTACTATAGCTGACAAACTGGCTCCTGCAGTTGATAAGGTAGTATTCGTCGACAGCACAACCATCAAGGTTAAGTTCAAGGAAGCTCTGAATCCTGCAACATTTGCAGCAGCTGGTAAGAACGGCTTCTCAGTAGCAGGCGGCACACTGAACAGTGCACTCATCGACGGTACTGACAACACAATCGTAGTTCTGACTGGTACTGACTTCACAGTTAACACTGACGTCAGCTACAACGGAACTAACGGAGTCACCGATACTAACAACAATGCTCTCGAAGCATTCACTCACTCTGATACACTCGCAACATCATTCTAATAATGACAAGTGAGTAATCAGTGACAAAGCACAAATCAGAGAGTCGGACAATAGTCCGGCTCTCTTTTTTGTGTGTGGTACTCAAGGGGTAAAATAGTTGGCTAAGCCAAATTTTGATACAGAAATAAAGAGGTAATACTGATATTTCAGGCAGATGGACAAATAAGTTTATCTGCCTGTTTCATTTGCATTTAATAAGATGACACAGTGAAAAAACAAGGCAGTTCGTGAAAAATGCCTATATAAACTTACTTGTTTTGCTAACTTCTTTCTGTTACCATATTCATAGGTACAGATTGTGAAAGTCTGCCAAAAAAGCATCGATTTACAGAGAGGGCAGGAGATGAGGATAGGCGTGAAATATAAGGCCTTAATATCAATTATTCTCGTGGTTCTTTCTTTAGTTCCCTTTGATACTTCTGCGGCGAGCAAAAACGTTATATCCTGGGCTGCGGCTGTAGAGAAAATGGATAAATCAAACGGTACGTTAATGAATATGGCAGACTCTGAATCATTGGCCAGAAAGCAATATGAGGCTTCTCTGATCAGTAAAACAATAGATCCTGACGGTGTTTCATTGAGTATAATGGGACAGGGGTTCTTTTTCGAATACAGTTCCGTCCTGAAATTATATATGACACAAAGAAAGGAATTGTTCCCTGAGCAAATGAAGTATTCCTGGGAAATGGCAAAAGGAAGCAGAGAAATGACACGTAACAGTATGATAACTGGAATGAGAGGACTATATCTGGGACTGTATACATCAGATAATGACCTGAAGCTTAAACAGAAGCGATACGATCTCACGGTAACTATACATAATCAAAACAAACTAAAATATGAAAAAGGTATTATAACAGCACTTGAACTTGAGGAATCGGAGTATAGCGTATTAAGTGCAAAAATGGCTGTAAAGGCAGCAGAAAGAAATCTGGAGAATGTTCTCCGGAGCCTTAATGCCTTTATAGGTGAAGATATTAATGAGAAATATGACAGTATTATTTACAATGAAAAATATGATGCATCCAGACTGAAAAGCCTTGACTTTTATGTTGGAAAAGCTCTTGAAACCAGAATGGAAGTAGTTTCTGTCAAAAGACAGATTGAACTAATGGAACTGAACAAGGATATTATGGAAAGAAACCCCTACAGTTTATATGCATCTGACGTCAAAAAAACCTATGAGAAACTGATAGAAGATATTGATTATGAAAAAATAAAGCTTGAACAGGCCCTGATAGAAGTAGAGAAGAACATAAACGATGCATATCTGGATGTTGTGGATACTCAAAAAAATCTGACCAGTATAGAAAAAAAGCTTAAAATTCAAAAAAGTAATCTTAAAAAAGTCAAACTGCGATATGAGGCAGGATTGATTTCAAGATTTATATATGATCAGGAGCAGCTAAATTTGGAGGAGTATGAAAATAGCTATAAAGCCGCCCTCTTTGATTATAATACCAGACTTATGAAACTTGAATTTGCGGCAGGTATTGGTCCGGCTTATTAGGAGGTATGGGAATGAAAAAAACAGTGGTATGCATAACGTTGTGTCTTGCTTTATCTCTCATTTTCAGTATCGGAGCAGAGGCCGCCAGTACAGTAAAAAGCAGAATGACATTGGAAAAAGCTGTGGCCGTCGCCAGGGAAAACAGCAGCCAGGCCGTTATAGACAAACTGGATATTAAAACAAAGAAAATGGCTTTGAAAAAAGCAAAAGAGGATGCTGAAAATCTGGGACCGGCATACGGGTATGAGAATTTACTTAACAATAGCCTCACAAGAGAAGTAAAGGTAATGGAAGCTGAGTATAATGTAACTATTGCAGAGATGACAGCTGAAGAAAATATGAAAAAGCTCGAACAGGATGTTTATAAAGCTTTTATGAATATCCTGCTTGCACAGAAAGACCTCGAGCTGGCGATAGAAAAGCAACGTATCGCCAGTGAGAAATATAAGCTGATTGAGACCAGAAAAAATGCGGGGACTGCTACGGAGGAACAGCTCAGTAATGCTGAATTTGATCTTTACAGCAAAAGTTTGGACATCGAAATCAAAACGGGGAAATTAAGTCTGCTTGATATGGAGCTGAAGCGGCTGCTGAATTTACCGTATGACAGTGATATGATTGATGTGAAGGGAACGATAGAAGTATTCCCCTTCAGTGAAATCAATATAGAAGCATTGATTACCGAGCAAAAGGAAGCTGGATTGGATGTATTTAAGGAAGAATGCTCGGTTAACCTGGCTGAAAGAACTCTGGAACTGACAAAGGAGTTCTTCCTGCCGGGCAGTGACATATATGAGCAAAATGAAATGAAACTTAATGCAGCTTACCGTAACCTTGAAACTGTGAAGCGGAACCGGGAGGTAAGAATCAGGAATACATACAATGAACTGCTTAATCTGATGGATGCATTAAGGCTGGCTGAAGAATATGAAAAATTACAGCAAAAGAAACTTGACAATGTGCAGCTCAGATTTGACAAAGGACAAGTGAGCAAGGATCAGCTGCTGGCGTCGAAAGAAAGCTGTCTGGACGCAGCATACAGAGTAATTAAGGCAAAATATGATGCCAGTATAAAGATATATGAATTTGAAGCTTTGATGGTCAAGCAAAAAAAATAGTAAAATGATGAAACCTTGAATGTTATATATCGTCTAATAAGTAGCAATTTGATATAATTGGATTGTCAGTTTAATTTAATGCATTTTATGTAAAACCAATGAAAAGGGGTCTTGCCATGTATACCATGAAAAAGCTTATTTCCGTTGTTCTTGTTATCGCTGTATGCTTTTCACTTGTAACGCTTAGTGTTTACGGTACTACTGATTACAATGAAATGGCATTGGTTCTTAACAGGCTCAATATTTTACAGGGTTCCAACGGTAACTTCCAACTGGATAAACAGCTTGAAAGGGCACAGGCTACTGCATTTATTATAAGGATGATCGGTAAGGAGGATTATGTTAAGCAAAATGCCGATCAGTTTTCCAGTACAAGCTTCAGTGATGTGCCGGTCAATTCATGGTTTGCGCCGTATGTAGGATATGGTACACAGAACAATATAATAGCCAGCAGTTTAAACGGCAAGTTTGAGCCCTATGAGTACATAAGCGAAAAGGCCTTCTTAAAAATGGCTTTATGTGCACTGGGTTATGAATACGGTACAGACTTCAACTGGTCCAATGTATATCAAAAGGCTTATGAAATCGGACTGGTAGTTGATGAGTCATATGCAGTAAAGACCAACGATAACAACGAGTTCAAAAGAGCGTCTGCAGTTGAGGTCATCTATCGTACACTTAACTCCTTCAAAAAGGGAACTTCGACAAAACTGGTAATGTCATTGGTTGATGAAGGTATTTTCACTCTTGAGGATATTTATAACAGCGGTATTTTTTCTGATGCATCGGATATATATATAGAAACCATTAACACCCTTGCGCCCAACAGTATAGAAGTCACATTCAGTGACAGGATACTGAGTGTCAGTGTGGATAATATTTCAATATATGAGGAAGCAGACGGGGAAAAGGCTCTGGACGTGATTACGGCAGCTGTGAGCGGAGAGAGTATGCAGATTGTTACTGCTGCTCAGACTCCGGGTACGAAATACAGGGTAGAAATTACCGGAGCAATTGATTTTGATGGAAATATTTGCGGTAACCTGACCGGAGTATTTAACGGATATAAAGCAGAAGTAATAGCTTCTGACTTTTTCAGAATCAGTAAAATCGAGCAGGTATCCGGTAATTTAATAAACATATATTATACTCATCCCGTAAATCTGAACAGTGAGATACCTGTATATTATGAAATATTTGAAAACGGTGCACCGTTCATATCCGGTTCATCGAGCAGCATAACTGTCAAGCGTCTGAGTACGGCAGACAGTGTGGTATCCGTCAATCTGAAGGGGGCTGCGTTCAAGGCTGGAGAAGTATACAGCGTACGAGTTTCAGGAAAGCTTACCAGCAGCTATGGAGCAAAGCTGGGTGAAGGTCTTGGAGATGTCAGGGATTTTGTTGCAGCAGGGGTCAGTTCTGAAGCGTTAATGGTATCCGGTGTTCAGGCAATGAACGCAAACACCGTCAAGGTCATATTCAGCCGGGAGGTTGATTCCGTCTGGGCTGCTCAGAGATTGAATTATACAGTTCTGGATCCGAGCGGCAGGCAGCTCGATACAGCCAATGCCGTAGTTGCCTCAGGCGGTCAGGCAATGGGTCGGGGAGTGCTGCTGACTCTTTCAGGAACACTTGACAGGACTAAAAAATATACACTCAGGATTGCATATGTACCGGATATATATAAAGAGTCTGTGCTTGAAAAGTATGAAATGGTATTCTCCGGTGATTATGGCACGGTAACCGATCTTGCAATTGTTAAGGTTGCGGCTGAACAGAACAACTGTCTGACAATCTGGTTCAATAAGTCCCTGGATCAGGCATCGGCGACTGAAAGGACAAATTATGTCATAAGCGGTGTTACAGACAGTTCGTTCAACTTCATGCCCGAAAAGGTATTTTATTCCGAGCTGAACGGTAATTACACAGTAAAACTGTATCTTCCTGCGGGCAAAACCTTCAGTCCTTCACAAAAGTATTCAATACGTACTTCCAATTTGAAGGACAGCCTGGGAAATACCTATAATACGTTATTGAAGAGTGAGTTCATCGGAACCGGTACCGAAGCTGTAAAGCCTCAGATGAAGGATGCTGTTACTGTAGCCAAAGATCTTATAAAAGTTGATTTCAATATAGCGATAGCTTTCAGCAAAGAGAATCTGGATGTAAGCAATTACAGACTGGAATACACCGATGGCAACGGTGAAAAAATAACGATGATTCCGTTAAGCGTGAATTATATCGATGCAGACAGTATCGTGCTGAGGTTTGACGAACTGAATTCTGCAACTGAATACAAGCTCAGCTTTGTTTCTCTGGCGGATTTTTCAGGTGCATCCAAAACTTCAGCTGCAGACGGTAAGAATTCCATAACCGTCAGGTGGGGAAAATGACCGTCGCAAAGGTAATAAGTGCCACATAACAAGCATAACTATGCATGTTAGATTTTTAATGTTATAATGGTTCTGGCAATATCTCAACCGAAGCGGTCAATTATGGATATCTGCATTGTCAGTGATAATATAAGAGGGAGAGTATTTTGTGGGTAAGAAAATCCTGATAGTAGATGATGAAAAAAACATAGTAGATATTCTCAAGTTTAACCTGAAGAAGGAAGGTTTCTCAACCATCGAGGCCTATGACGGAGAGCAGGCCGTTGAGCTGGCGTTGAGTGAAAGGCCTGATCTTATCCTACTTGATGTGATGCTTCCCAAAATGGATGGTTTCACGGTTTGCAGAAAGCTGAGGCAGACACTGTCGACCCCTATATTGATGCTGACTGCAAAGGAGGAAGAGGTCGACAAGGTGCTTGGGCTGGAGCTGGGTGCTGATGACTATATTACAAAGCCTTTCAGCCAGCGTGAGCTGATGGCCAGGATAAAGGCAAACATCAGAAGGACTGCCATGGAAGAGGTTGCCGCTGTCAAGAGCAACATCATTGAATGCGGTGATTTGCATATAGACTGTGACA
>Ga0134092_1003137_pt1 | contig 11539 bp, 6 predicted proteins | sample 3_6taG_FD_94454 | JGI IMG/M metagenome (GOLD analysis project Ga0134092, IMG submission 94454) | Switchgrass degrading microbial communities from high solid loading bioreactors in New Hampshire, USA - 3_6_20_6_A3 metaG | ecosystem: Engineered > Bioreactor > Semi-continuous > Anaerobic > Digestate...
CGCCCAGATCGCCCGCCAGGCCAAAGTACTGGGTACCGACAGTAGGTTTGCCGTTGTATTTGCGGCAATCGGCATTACCTTTGAAGAAGCGGACTTCTTTATTTCGGATTTTAGAAGAACCGGAGCCATCAACCGGGCGGTGTTGTTTATCAATCTGGCCAATGACCCTGCGATTGAACGTATTGCAACCCCCAGGATGGCTCTGACGGCTGCCGAATATCTGGCCTTTGAAGAGGGAATGCACGTACTGGTCATTCTCACCGATATCACCAACTACGCGGAAGCCCTGCGGGAGATTTCTGCAGCCAGAAAGGAAGTCCCGGGCCGCAGGGGGTATCCGGGTTACATGTATACGGACCTTGCCACCATGTATGAACGGGCGGGGCGAATCAAGGGCAAGGAAGGCTCCATTACCCAGATCCCGATTTTGACCATGCCGGAGGATGACAAGACCCATCCGATTCCCGACCTTACCGGATATATCACTGAAGGGCAGATTATATTAAGCCGTGAGCTCCACAGAAAGGGCATCACACCTCCCATCGATGTATTGCCTTCCCTGTCGCGTTTAAAGGATAAAGGTATCGGGAAAGGGAAAACAAGGGAGGACCATGCAGATACGATGAACCAGCTGTTTGCAGCCTATGCCCGCGGCAAGGAGGCCAAAGAGCTCGCCGTAATCCTTGGAGAGGCTGCCCTGAGCGATGTGGATAAATTGTATGCCAAGTTCGCAGATGCCTTTGAGAGGGAATACGTTTCCCAGGGCTATGATACAAACCGGGGCATTGAAGAAACCCTGGATTTGGGCTGGAAGCTGTTGTCGATTCTGCCCAGAGGCGAGCTGAAGCGCATACGGGATGAATTTATTGAAAAGTATTTGCCCGAAAAAGGGGATGAGTAGGCATGGCATTGATGCAGGTAAATCCTACCCGTATGGAGCTTAGCCGGTTGAAAAAAAGGCTGAAGGTAGCCGTTCGGGGGCACAAGCTGCTCAAAGACAAACGGGATGAAATGATGAGAAGGTTTATAGACCTGATCAAGCAAAATAAGGAAATCAGGGAACAGGTGGAAAAGGAACTCACAGAGGCCCTTGGTAATTTTGTCATGGCCCGGGCGGTCATGTCAAATGAGGTGCTGGAGGAAGCCATCATGTATCCCACCCGTACCGTTGAGCTTCAGATATCCAAAAGGAATATCATGAATGTGGACGTGCCCAAGATAGACTTTAAGGAATCGAGCCAGGAAGGGCTTTCACCCTATCCCTACAGCTTTGCCGGCACATCCAGCGAATTGGACGGGGCAATTGCCACCCTGTCCGGCTTGCTGCCCCAGATGCTTAAGCTGGCGGAGATTGAAAAAACGTGCCAGATGCTGGCCGACGAAATTGAGAAAACAAGGCGAAGGGTTAATGCTTTGGAATACGTGATGATTCCTCAGCTCACGGAGACGATCCGTTACATTACCATGAAGCTGGATGAGAACGAGAGGGGTAGCCGTACACGGCTCATGAAAATTAAAGATATGATGGAAAAAAGAGAAGGATAAAAAAGCGGGCTACAAAGCCCGCTTTTTTCATGCCTATTTTACCACGATATTGACGATCCTGTTTTTGATGACGATGACCTTTTTCACTTCTTTTCCGCCGATATAGGATTGAACCTTTTCATCGGCCAGTACCAGCTTTTCAATCTCTTCCTGGGAAGCGTCCGACGGAACCTCTATGCGGCCTTTGACCTTGCCGTTGATTTGAATGCCCATTTCCACAACATCCTTCACCAGGGCATTGGGGTCATACTGAGGCCATTTTTGGTTGAATATGGAATATTCATAGCCCAGGCGCTCCCACATCTCTTCGGTAAAATGGGGCGCAAAGGGAGCCATAATCCTCAAAAGATCCGCAACGATATCTTCAAACAGCTCCACATTCTTGATCTTGACATCGCTGTCATATTTGTACAGGGCATTTACAAGCTCCATGATACGGGCAATTGCCGTATTAAACTGGAATTTATCGGCATCCTCCGTTACCCCTTTGATGGCAAAGTGCCTGGCGTAATTCAGCTCTGATTCATTCCTGCCCATATTGCCTGTAGCGTCTTCGGCCCTGAGTTCAATGGTCCTGTTGACCAGCCTCTCCACCCTGTCCAGGAAGCGGTCGATGGCCTTGATGCCTTCGTCATTCCAGGCTCCGCCCTCCACATAGGAGAAACCGAACATCAGATACATTCTGAATACGTCCGAGCCATACTGCTCTATATACTCGTCGGGAGAGATGGTGTTTCCCTTGGACTTGCTCATCCTGGATCCGTCGGGGGCCAGGATGATGCCCTGATGGGTCAGGGACAAGAAGGGCTCATCGAAATTCAAATATCCCATATCCCGCAAAGCTTTGGTGATAAAACGGGCATACAAAAGGTGCATACAGGCATGCTCCGGGCCGCCTACATATTTGTCAACGGGAAGCATTTTGTTGATCCATTCGCTGTCAAAGGGCTTTTCATCGTTTTGATTGTCGGGATACCTGAGATAGTACCAGGAGGAGCACACAAAGGTATCCAGGGTATCAGGGTCACGCTTGGCCGGTTTTCCGCACTTCGGGCAAGTCGTGTTCATAAAGCCCTCATGCTTTGCAAGGGGGGACTTGCCGTCCGGAGTAAAGTCAACATCGTAAGGCAGCTTTACAGGAAGATCCTCTTCCGGAACGGGGACGATGCCGCAGTCATCGCAGTATATAATGGGTATGGGGGCTCCCCAGTAGCGCTGGCGGGAGACCAGCCAATCCCTCAGGCGATAGTTGGTCTTGAATTGGCCTTTTCCTTCTGCCATCAATTTTTCGATGACCTTCTTCTTCCCCTCTTCAGAAGGGGTCCCGTCAAACTCTCCGCTGTTTACCATGATGCCGTTTTCAACAAAGGGCAGCTCATCTTGCCCGTTTCCGACTATGACCCGTTCAATTGGCAGATTGTACTTTTTGGCGAATTCAAAGTCCCTCTCGTCATGGGCAGGAACCGCCATCACCGCTCCGGTTCCGTAGGTATAGAGGACATAATCGGCGATCCAGATGGGGACCCTTCGGCCGTTGATGGGATTAATGGCATAGGAGCCTGTAAATACCCCGGTTTTCTCACGGGTGGTAGACAAACGGTCGATTTCCGAAGCTTTTTTTGCGTACTCCTGGTATTCCTGCACCGCCTCCCTGTATTCCTCTTTGGTAATTGTATCTACCAGGGGATGTTCGGGAGCCAGGACCACGTAGGTCACGCCAAAAAGGGTATCGGCCCTTGTGGTGAAGACAGAGAAGGTCAGATCGCTGTCTGCCACCTGGAAGACGATTTCGCCGCCGGTGGATTTTCCGATCCAGTTGCGCTGCATCATTTTGGTTTTTTCAGGCCAGTCCAGGTCATCCAGCTTTTCCAGGAGCTCCTCGGCATAGTCGGTAATTTTGAAGAACCACTGGGTCAGGTTCTTTTTTGTTACCTCGGATTTGCACCTTTCACAGCAGCCATCCACCACCTGTTCATTGGCCAGCACGGTATTGCAGCTGGGGCACCAGTTGACCGGCGCTTCCTTTCGGTAAGCCAGGCCCTTGTGATAAAGCTGCAGGAACAACCACTGGGTCCATTTATAATAGTTGGGCAGGCAGGTTACAACCTCATAGTCCCAGTCAAAGGTGGCACCCATGGCCTTTAGCTGTTTTCTCATGGTTTCTATATTCTTCATGGTAGAGTCTTCGGGGTGAATGCCTGTTTTGATGGCATAGTTCTCTGCCGGCAGGCCAAAGGCATCGAAGCCCATGGGGTGGAATACCTCATAGCCCTGCATCCTCTTCAGCCTGGCCCAGGAATCGGTCGGGCCGTAGTTATACCAGTGTCCGACATGCAGTTTGGCGCCGGACGGATAAGAAAACATCTCCAGACAGTAGAGTTTTCTATCGGCATGCTCCGGATGAAATTTATAGAGCTTTGTCTCATCCCATTTTTTCTGCCATTTGGCATCTGTCTTGACCGAATAGCTTGACACAATATCCACTCCTTTTCATATACTAAAAAACCTTTCGTCTCTCAAGAGACGAAAGGTTCAACTTCCGCGGTACCACTCTTATAGGCAAACTACGCCCCCTTTTTGTTTCCTTTAACGGTGAAAAACCGTACGGCCTACTTGATGGTTCAGCCTGTATGCTCAGAGGCGAGTTCGAAGGCTTTCGGTTTACTGCCTTGCACCGGCCGGCAGCTCTCTGAAACCCTGGGCCGTCTACTACTCCTCTTCATAGCATCTCCATTATACTATCTTATCTAAATATAATATTATGGAGTTTCATAAAAGTCAAGGGAAAATCAACAAAAATCTACGGCTTGGCCTGGTCAGGCCTTTATGATTGGTATAATATCGGGCTTTGCTGTCAATAATCAAACTGCCGGGAAGCAAAACGGATGGATGGGGGAGAGGAAGAAGCTTGAAGAAACTGCTTTTTATACTGATCCTGATAAGTTCTGTTTTTCTATTCCCCGCTGCTCAGAAGTCAGATATAGAAAGGTTCGAGCCTGCTGAACTTCACAGCGTCGACTTTTTCCCGCAAATGGCCGCTGACCATGGCGTGATGGGAGAGCTTTTTTCCTCTACGGGATTTGCATTGAAAGCCTGTATGACAAATGCTTGGGCCAGGATCGATCATAAGGCCCGTTCCATGGAAGAGCTTGTCCGGATGGCTTTAGACACCGCGTCGATTTTAGACCTGGAGGAAGGCTTTGGGCTGTATCAAGTGGAGGAGCAGGACCGCAGGCAGGTGAAGTTAAACGGGAGAACTTCTTCCGGAATTCTGGCCACCGTGGTTCTTTACAATGGGCAGGCCGATCAAAGGGATCTCAGAGATGATGAAACCTTTTTATCCATTGAGATGAGGGGAACTGATTCCGATGAGTATAGAGGGCTTCAAAAGAGGCTGGCGGATGTTTACAAAGGGTATGGTTCCCGTCCGAGGATTTCACAGGTCTGGATCGGAGAACTGCCCGGAGAGATGGGCATTTCTGAACGAAGAAAAACAGTCCGGGAGATCCTTGAGAGGCTTGACGGGCGAATGGTGGAAGGAATCAATTCAGATCGCCTGATCAGCATCACGGCTTATTCTAAGCATTTCTCCGGAGGGCTTAAAGGTCCAAATGGGCTTTTCAATTTTAATGCAGCGATCCGATACAATTCCTATGAAGACAAAACGATTCTCTGGCTGGGAACGCCGATTATCACAGTGGAATATTAGCGTATTTCACAATTGCTTATGAGGAAACATATTATATAGTACTGTCCGGTGACAGACATGGAAAGGAGGAGTAGCGTGGCCAAGCTCATGGTATCCAGGAGCACTCCTTTAAAAGGCAGAGTACGCATCAGCGGGGCAAAAAACTCGGTCCTACCTATTATTGCAGCCTCATTGTTGACGGAAGAACCGTGTATTTTAGAAGACATACCGATGCTGGAAGATGTAAACATTATTTGCGAGCTTCTGCATTGCCTCGGTAGCCACATAGAATTTCACAATGGAATGTTAAAAATTGATAACAGCCGTATTCGCAATGCCCATGCCCCCTATGAACTGGTCAGGAAGATGCGGGCATCTTTTCTTATTATGGGACCTATGCTGGCAAAGGTGGGAAGCATCAAAATTTCACTTCCCGGAGGCTGTGCCATTGGGACAAGGCCCATAGACCTTCATTTAAAGGGCTTTTCAGCCCTGGGTGCCGACATAAGCCTGGGGCATGGATATATCGAGGCCAAAGCCGATAAGCTTATAGGAAAAAGCGTTTACCTCGATTTTCCCAGCGTGGGGGCAACCGAAAACATCATGATGGCCGCCTCTTTGGCTGAAGGCCAAACCATTATCGAGAATGCCGCCGAGGAACCGGAGATCGTGGACTTATCCAATTTTATCAATGCAATGGGAGGCAATGTACGGGGAGCGGGAACCGATACCATAAAGATAGAAGGGGTAAAGAAGCTGCACGGAGCAGTGCATACGGTAATCCCGGATCGGATTGAGGCAGGAACCTTCATGGTGGCAGCGGGGATTACCAGGAGCGACATCATTCTTGAAAATGTTCTGATCGATCATTTAAAGCCGGTGGAAGCCAAGCTAAGGGAAATGGGGATGAATATCCAGGAAGTCGAAAACGGAATCCGGGTTTGGGTGGATAAGCCCTTGAAAAGCGTGGATATCAAGACCCTGCCATACCCCGGTTTTCCCACCGATATGCAGGCACCGATGATGGCCCTTTTATGCACCGTGCCCGGAACCAGCATTATTACCGAAACCGTCTTCGAGAACCGGTTTATGCATGTCAATGAGCTAAAACGCCTGGGAGCCTCCATCAAGATTGAAGGCCGCAGTGCTGTGGTGGAAGGGGTGGAGGCCTTGACCGGGACCCAGGTCCGGGCAAGCGATTTAAGGGCCGGTGCGGCTTTGGTCCTTGCAGGCCTCTTTGCAGACGGTACAACTGAAATCAGCGATATTTACCATATTGACCGGGGATACGATAGGATCGAAGAAAAGCTGAAAAGGCTGGGAGCCAATATCGAGAGGGTTGAATAAGCCTGTTTGCAGTAATTCCCAGTTATAGCATTCATATTTGAATTTGCTGATAGACAGAAATATTCGCTTGTTAGGGACTATAAAAGGCCAAGTTCGCCAATGATTGGTTAACTTGGCCTTTTTATGTTGATAAAAAGAGAGGTTAATGATCGATTCCACAAAAGGATTGGATGATCGTAGGTTAAGATCGTGATAAAACGTCAATGGAGAATAATGACAAAATATGAAGAAATATGATGAAATTAGTAAACATTTCTTGAAATAAAAAACGGTCATGGGATATAATCGGTTTAATCAAAAGCTTATATGGATTTCTACTAAACTTTTGTATAAATGAAGACGATAAATATTGTAATGATAGAAAAGAGGTGCAAGGCAGTGAATGATGCTTTAAGGAATGCATTCTATGAAGAAGCGGATGAATTGCTTCAACAAATAGAAGATTGCCTTTTGGACATAGACGCCCAGGGAACTACGAAGGAAAAAATCGATCAATTATTTCGATACATGCACACCTTAAAAGGCTCCTCAGGGGCTATGGAAATTCACGATATGGAAAAGCTTACCCACCACTTGGAGGATATCCTGGGGTTGGTAAGGGAGAACAAGCTTGATTTTTCAGGAGAAATGATAGATCTGATGCTTAGATGCCTTGATGAATTGCGGATCAGGGTCTCAAAGCATAAAAAAGATGAACCCTATGAAATCGATGTAGATAAATATATCCTTGCACTGGAAACCTGCAAGTCAAAAAAGCAGGAAACAACACAAGCAAATCCCGTGGAAAACACCTCCAATCAGGAAGAGAGAAACAGCTTATTAAAGCCTTTGGGAATGGATGAGCGGGCCTATAAGATAGTCTTAACCTTGCATAAGGATACAGCTTTGAAAGGAGCCAGGCTCTATCTTATAACCGACAGATTAAAACAAGTGGGACAAATTATCAAAACCAGTTGGGACGGTGTTAACATTGAAGAGATCGAAGGAGAGATATTTGAGCTTACCTTTGTCAGCACCCTGGAAAAGAAGGAAATTGAAGATCTGATCTTTTCAGTATCCGATATTGAAAAGGTGGATGTTGTCGATATTCATCCGGAGGCTCAGACCGGGCGTCAGGAGAATAACAAAGAAGAGATTCAATCGGTTATCCGAGTCAATATCAATAAATTGGATCAACTGCTCAGAATTGTTGAAGAGCTGTCGGTGGACAAAGAAAGGCTGAAACAGCTCATGAAAAAAGTTGAGCAAAAATATAAAACGGATATTGATGTAAAATCCTTGAGCAGCCTTGTCAGCCACATCGATTTTATAGTGAATGATATGCAGGAATCGGTGATGTCTACCAGGATGTATACTTTAGACAGTGTGTTTAACAGATTCCACAGGGTTGTAAGGGATCTTTCAAGAAAACAGGGAAAGGAAATTGAACTGAAGGTAGAAGGCGAAAGCACTGAACTGGACAGGAGCATCATGGAGAAAATCATCGATCCTTTAAACCACATGATTAGAAATTCCATCGACCATGGAATAGAGGCTCCCGATGAAAGGGAAAAGAAAGGGAAAAAACGCAAGGGGACAATAAAGCTTTCTGCAGGGCAGGAGCAGGGCCACATATACATAAAAGTCGAAGACGACGGCAGGGGCATTAACCTTGAAGAACTAAAGTCCAGTGCTGTAAAGAAAGGTTTACTGACGAAAGAACAGGTTGATTCATTCACAGAAAAAGAAGTATTGGACATCATATTTATGCCGGGCTTTTCCACATCAAAGGAAATCACGGATATATCAGGCCGGGGTGTGGGAATGAATGTGGTGAAAGAGAATATCGAGCGAATTAATGGGATTATTGAGGTCGATAACAGAGAAGGGCAGGGGCTGTCCATCACACTGAAGCTGCCCCTTACACTTGCAATCATCCAATCATTATTGATCAAAACAAGCAGATATAAATTTGCATTGCCTTTGCTGTCTATCATTGAGATTCTGAAAATTAAAGAGAATGAATATGAAAAGCAAGTGAAGTTTGTACAGGGGAAAGAGGTCATGAATTGGCGGGGAGAAGTGCTTCCAATCATGAGAGTTTCAGATCTGTTTTGCATGAACGAAAAACTAGAACAGAACTCCTTTATCGGCATTGTAATAGGCTTTTCCACGAAAAAAGTTATCCTCGGAGTGGATGAAATCATCGGACAGCAGCAGATAGTCATTAAGTCGCTGGAGCGGTATATAGGAAAAGATAATATCCTGGGAGAGTTAAAGGGCATATCCGGAACAGTCATCCTGGGAGATGGAGACTTAGCCTATGTCCTTGATGTTCAGACATTAATAAAAGAAGTTCTCAAAAACAGAAAGGGGGTCAACAAGATTGGCAATTAAAGAAGAGATACAAAAAAGAGCAAAAGAAGCAGCTTTGGCATTTAAAGAAAAGTTTATTAACGAGCAAAAGGAAAAGGTTGAGAAAATAATCGGTGAGTATGAGAAATTGTTAACAGAGTATTATCAGCTCGAAGTCAAGCTGAGCTTCTACAAGGCAATGGAATATCAGAACCCTGAAAAAGAAAGGAAAAAGGAAACCGAAGAGCTGATGCAGCAGCAAATTTTGCTTCTAAAGAAGGTTAAGGATATAGAAAACTCAGGTGCATTGGAAGAATATGATGCCGTTATGCAAGCAATTAAGGAACTAAGCGAGAATCTGGAATGAATAGGAAATAGCATAGGAGGATTCAAATGGAGAGTATCAAGATCAAAGTCATTGCTATAGCAAGTATTTGTATTTTGTTAATCTCAATAACAATTGGTTCCCTGTCTTATATCAACACAAAGAACGCGATTATGAACCAGGTGTTAGATGCGCTTCAGTTGGCGGCAATACAAGGGGCCAATTTGGTGAACAGTCAAATTAAAGTTCAGACTACTTTCCTGGAGACCCTATCAAGGGAGGAAGTCATTACTGATGACTCCCCTTTGGAAAAGAAGTTGGAATTTCTTCAGCATGAAGCCGAGAGAATGGGTTACCAGGTGTTGGGGATTTCTGATTTAAATGGACAAGCCATCAGAGGCGACGGAGTATCGTTAGACATTGCTGACAGAGAATTCTTCATTCTTGCCAAACAAGGAAAGTCAAATGTATCTGATGTTCTTATAGACAAAACCAACGGGAAACCCATCATCATTTATGCAGCACCGGTTATGCGGGATAACCAAGTGACAGGTGTCATATACGGAGTGCGTGATGGCAATGAATTAAGCAGAATCACAAACGGTATAGCCTTCGGAAACACCGGCTATGCCTATATGGTCAATGGGGAAGGAACGACCATTGCGCACATTAATCCTGACCTCGTTATGAATTTTGACAATACGATAGAGAATGCAAAAGAGAATGAAGAGCTCAAACAGCTGGCTGATATGACCCAAAGAATGATAAAAGGTGAAACAGGAGTTCAAGAGTATATCTACGAAGGGGTAAAGAAGATAGCAGGTTTTGCACCCGTTCCTGGAACAGATTGGTCCCTGGCCGTTACCGCTAAATCCGATGAAGTACTTCAAGATATGAAAAGCATGGGAAATCAAGTCATATTGCTTACCGTGCTGTTGACGGCAATCGGTATAGGAGCAGCTTATTATATCGGTCATTCGTTTGCTAAACCAATCATTGATTTGTCTGTTATTTTAGAAAGGTTTGCCAACTATGATTTGACTTTTGGTGAAAACAGTTCGGTATCCGAGTATTCAAAGAGACAAGACGAAATAGGAAAGATTGCGAATGCGATAACGACCATGCAAAAAGCATTAACCGGGCTTATAAGGCAAGCCGTTGAGTCGGCGGAGATTGTGGGAGCCACGTCCCAGGAGTTTAGCGCCAGCATCCAGGAGATCAGCAGTACTGCACAAAATCAGGCTTCAACAACAGAGGAGATCACCAGCTCCATCGAAGAGATGTCTGCCAGCATTCGCGTTGTAAGCGATAATATGCAGACAGCAGCCCGGGATGTAGGCACTATATCCAATACCATGGAGGATGTGGAGGGTGTTATCCATGAAAACACCAGAAACCTGAAGGATGTCAACCAGGCCATAGGCGAGATCCTGACAGCCATAGGAAGGGTCAATGAATCCATCAATGTCATATCAGACAGAACCAAGGTAGCATCAAAGGATGCACAGAATACCGAGATTCTGGCAAGGGAAGGCAGAGAGAATCTGGACAAGACCGTCAGACAGATGGAGAGCATCCAGAGCACCATCCTGAATCTGTCCCAGGTGATCAACGGACTGGGAGAGTCTGCAAGCCAGATAGGGGATATCACGAGCCTCATCAAGGATGTGGCAGAGCAGACGAACCTGTTGGCGCTGAATGCCTCGATAGAAGCGGCACGGGCAGGGGAACACGGCAAGGGCTTTGCCGTAGTAGCCCAGGCGATTGGAAACCTGGCAGAGGAGACCTCTAATGCAACGAAGGAGATAGCAGCGGTCATCAAGAATATCCAGGCTGAGATAACCAAGGCCGTACGAAGCAGTCAGGAGGGGACAAAGGCGGTAGAGAGCGGGACGGAACTTGTGAAGCAGACCAGTGATTCCCTTGACAGGATATTCGCAGCCATACAGACTACATCCAAGCTGATTGGAGAAATTACAGAGCAAATGGATCGGCAGTCAAGAGAAACGCAAAGCGTATTTGATTCGGCCAATGCCATCAATGATAAGGTCAATGAGCTGTTGGCGGCAATGGAAGAGGAAGCAGCCAGTGCGACAGAGATTAGGAACAAGCTCGATGAGATTAACCATGTGATCAATGAGATCAGTGCATCGATGGAAGAGCAGTCGGCAGCTTCAGAACAGGTAAGCAATGCGGCAAATGACAATGCAGCAGGTATTGAAGAGATATCGGCAAGCAGTGAAGAGATAGCCAAGGGAGCGGAAGAGCTGGCAAGAAATGCGGAGAAGCTGGTGGCCCAG
>Ga0134092_1003140_pt1 | contig 11522 bp, 7 predicted proteins | sample 3_6taG_FD_94454 | JGI IMG/M metagenome (GOLD analysis project Ga0134092, IMG submission 94454) | Switchgrass degrading microbial communities from high solid loading bioreactors in New Hampshire, USA - 3_6_20_6_A3 metaG | ecosystem: Engineered > Bioreactor > Semi-continuous > Anaerobic > Digestate...
AGTCCTATTGAACCGCCGTATACCGAACGGTACGTACGGTGGTGTGAGAGGTCGGTAGGTGAAATAATCACCTACCTCCTACTCGATTTGAGTTTTGTCGGTCGTCTTTTTGCTTCATTTTTCTGTTTCTTCTTAATCCATCTTATTATTCTCATGCTTTACATGACTGTCTGCTTCTATGCATTGGCCGCTGTTTCATTGTCATTCATTTTTTTGACGATCCGGTAATAGGTTTTTGATGTTATGTTATAGCTCAAACCGTAAATCACTATGAACAGCCATGACACGATCAGCCCGCACAGAATGATGAGCTTCGTGTTGTAAAGGAATAGTGTGCTCAGCAGTCCGGATATCATATTAAAGCCGGCCATTGTGTGCAGTATCGCAATGAGCAGGGGTGAGAAGAAAACCATCAGAATCTGCTTTTTGATCGTGGCCCTGACTTCTGCGTCACTCATGCCCACCTTCTGCATGATGTCGAAATTCTCCCTGTCGTCATAGCCTTCGGTTATCTGCTTGTAGTACATGATCAGGATAAGGCACAGTGTAAACAGGATGCTGAAAAAGATCCCCAGGAATATCAGACTGCCGTCCATGGACGCCATTTCCAGCCTGCCGCTTATGCCGTTTTCCACTTTGTTGCTCCCGGGCAGTGTACCGCACCAGTCACGTGCGTCATTTATAAACTCAAGCTTATTCTGCTCTTCACCTGACAGGTTCAGACGGAATGCGGTTATACGGTCGGTTTCTGATGTGCTGTTGAAAGCAGTGCTCAATTTGTCCATTACGGCAGTGTCTTTGACTACCAGGTAGAAATGCTGGCCGTAGATGTCCTTTTTCTCTTTCCGGGCGAATACAGAGGAAGCAAGCTCTTCCTTTATCCTGTATGCCTCACCTTCCAGCTCAACGTAATCATAGCCAAAATCGCTGCCTGTCGAAAATATAATTACTTCATCATCATCCAGCGTTACGTTTCTGTTTTCGAGCCTGTTGTAGTCCTCCAGTGAGACCACACGGATGGCAGAAAAGTTTTTATAGTTGTCAGAGGAGCTTTGATTCACAAATTTGTTACCATACTTCTCAACATGGAGTATATGAAATGTGAATGCCGTTTTATCTGCTATCCGGACCTGTTTTGCATCTGCCAGCTCCTGCAGCTTCATATCAGCATGTGCAGGGTCTTCGACAGCCGACCTGCTAAGTGTCACTACCGCATCATTGGGATAACGGTAACTCATCATGTCTTCTGAGCCCAATAATACCGAAAGGGTACACAGCAGCGTTATTATCGTCATCGTGCTGAAGATGCATATGTTCGACAGGCTGGAGGCGCTTTTTTTCATTCGGTGGAGCATGCCGGATATTGTGACGAAGTTTGTTTTTCTGTAGTATATTTTGTTGCTGCGTTTCAATATTTTAAGCAGCGCCAGCAGGCCTGCCCTGAAAAACTGGTGTGTTCCCATTACCACCAGTGAAACAGCCAGCAGGAAGTTTAAAAATATTTCAGAGTCTATTTTTGCAGTGATGGCGATGGCATAGCCTGCGCCCAGCAGGAGAAGTCCTGTCAGTGCGGTGAGCCACAGGTGCCGTGGTTCCCTGTCGCCTTTTTTGGCACCCTTGATAAGGTCATTGGGGTTGCTTCTGAAAACGTGTATTATGTTAAATGTCAGATTGATGCCATAGGCGGCAAGGAAATAAAGCAAAGTTATATATAGTGCTTCCAGACTGAACGTAAAGGTCGTGTCAACCGAAAGCAAAGATATTCTTATCAGCGCAAGAAATATCAGCTTTGAAAAAGCAAGGCCGAAGAGGACTCCGCCGGCTATGACTATAGCGTAGATCAGCAGTGTCTCCCATACCATCATCATGGCAATGTGCTTTTTATCCAGACCGAGTACACTGTACAGTCCGAGTTCCTTTTTTCTCCGTTTGATAAGAAAGCTGTTGGTATAGGTGATGAACGGCAGCAATATCAAGCCCAGCAGGACCTGACCGATCTTCATGAGCACCAGAGCATAGCTGCTTCTCGGCAGCGTTTTCATTATGTCATTATCGATGATCGTAGAAAAAACGAAGAAGGCAAATACTGAAAACATGCCCGCCAGAATATACGGGAAGTAGGTCGCACCGTTCTTTCGTATGCCTTGTACGGATAACTTCGGAAGCAGTAAAAACTTATTCATTTTTTACTCCTCCTGTCTGCATTACTGTCAGGGCATCGGAGATCATTGCGTACAGCTCCTCGTTGGAAGCGTTTCCGCGGTAGATCTGATGGAACACGCAGCCGTCCTTGATGAACATGACCCTTCCGGCATGGCTGGCGGCTTGGATGCTGTGTGTAACCATAAGGATAGTCTGCCCCTCTTTGTTTATTTCCTCAAACAGCTTCAGGAGCCTTGATGATGACTTTGAATCCAATGCGCCTGTCGGTTCGTCGGCAAGTATGATCTTGGGATTCGTGATAAGTGCTCTGGCTGTCGCAGCCCGCTGCTTTTGACCGCCTGAAACCTCATAGGGATATTTCTGCAGTATTTCCTCGATGCCGAGCTTTCGGGCCAAAGGCTCCAGCCGCTTTTTCATTTCATCGACCTGCTTTCCCGCCAGTACCAGTGGCAGAAAAATGTTGTCCTGCAGTGTAAAGGTGTCCAGCAGGTTAAAGTCCTGGAATACGAAGCCGAGATTGTCACGGCGGAAGGCCGCAAGCTCGCCCTGTCTTATCTTTGACAGATCACGCCCGTCCAGGATGACCTGTCCGCTTGTGGCCCGGTCGATGGTGGCGAGGATATTGAGCAGTGTTGTCTTGCCCGAGCCTGATTCGCCCATGATGGCCACATATTCACCCTTTTCCACTGAGAATGTAACGCCGTCGAGCGCCTGTATTTTGTTGCCGCCCAAACGCGTGCTGTATACCTTCTTAACGTTTTTTACCTCAAGCAGTGCCATTGTTCCATTCCTTTCAAATGTAATGTTGTTTTCTGAAATGATTTTAATACGGGCTGAAATATGCTGCCATAAATCTTGCTTACATTTTGACTGCCAGGCTTACATTTTTGTAAGATACAGTGTATGCAAGCTAAAAGGCTCTGCAGAGGAAAACAGGCTATGGGAACAGTTCCGGTTCTTTTGCTATCCCGATGGTGACTCTTGTGCCTTTCCCGTATTCGGAAGTCACTTCGACGGTGTGTGACAGCTTGTCCAGTATCTTTTTGCACAGATAGAGGCCGATTCCGGTGGATTTTTTGTCGAGCCTTCCGTTATATCCGGTGAAGCCTCTTTCAAATATGCGGGGCAGGTCCTCGGGCCTTATACCTATACCCGTGTCTTCTATGATCAGCTTTACCGTATCGCCGGACGATTCGGCATGTATGGATATGCCGCCGGCAGGAGTGTACTTGACCGCATTTGACAGTATCTGACCGATAACGAACTGCAGCCATTTCTCATCAGTAATAACTATATAGCTGAACGGCTGCATGTCAAATGAGAGCCTGCTGCTGATAAAAAGCATTGAATTCTTTTTCAGGGCCTGCTTGACTATATCATGCAGGTCGTATTTCTTAAAGAGGAAGTCCGAGGATATGCTGTCGAGTCTCTGATAGTAAAGTACCATCTCAACATATTGCTCTATTTTGAAGAGTTCTTCAGTCAGCAGCTTTGAACAGTTATGCAGTGCATCGCCGGCGGGTTGTATAGCAGCTGGGTCATTATCTTCCGGAATGCAGCTGTCATTAATGACGCATTCATTAACGCCGCTTTTATGCTGGCTGTTCTGTATGAGCAGCTTCATTGCGGATATGGGGACCTTGATCTGATGAGCCCACAGAGTATAATAATCTGTCATTTCCGTATCTCTGGCGCTGATGTCGTTTTTCAGATTTCTGAGCTCATCGGCGAGGCTGTGTATTATCTGCTGATACTGTTCCTCCATGGTGCCCCCGGGCTCGGGGAGAAGCTCAGTTATACTCTGCAGATTGATACAGACCTCATAAAGTGTTGTGTAATGTCTGACGTACATGACGAAATCATATACCCCGAAGCAGAGAGCTGTGAAGGCCCACAGGAAGAATGAGTAAAGCAGACGGTCCATATTCTCCAGCTGATAAAGCAGACATACTGAGAAGAAAAACATCATGCTGACGAGAAATACTACCGCGACCTTGCGCTTTTCCAGCAGATATTTGTAAAGGAGCCTGTGTATCGGCTCCTTTTTGATTATGACATGGTTATTGTTCAGATCATTGGTCGCCAATGAAATAGCCCATTCCTTTCTTTGTATGTATCAGATCTGTGATCGATGCTTCCTCGAGCTTTTTGCGGAGGCGGTTCATGTTAACCGTGAGTGTGTTGTCGTCCACAAAGCAGTCATCGTCCCACAGTTTTTTCATGATCAGTTCCCTGGTGACTATCCTGCCAATGTTTTCGAAAAGAAGCAGCATTATTTTGAACTCGTTTTTTGTCAGCTCCACCTTTTTGTCATGATACATTATAGTGCCGTCCAGCGTATTGAAAAAGACTCCCTTGTATTCGAGCCAGGTGTTCTGCTCGTTATACGCATATGTACGGCGGAGGAGCGCCTGTATTTTTGCCCGCAGAACCTCCAGATCGAAGGGCTTGGCTATGAAGTCATCACCGCCCATGTTTACCGCCATTACGATATTCATATTATCGGCGGCGGACGAGATGAATATCACCGGAGTACTGGAGAGCCTGCGTATCTCGGCACACCAGTGGTAGCCATTGTAAAATGGAAGGGTGATATCCATCAGCACAAGATGAGGCTCGAATTTAATAAAATCATCGAGCACACTGCTGAAGTCTTCCGTGCATTTTACTTCATAGCCCCAGCGGGTAAGATATTCCTTTACGACTTTTGCTATTACTTCGTCATCTTCAACTATTAAAATCTTATACATAAAATCTCCTGAAATTAAAATGCTGCGGCATACGTGTGATCCTGCGCCGGAATGTACTGTGTGCTTACACCGCAGTTAAATGAATAAGCTTGCCCCTGAAATCTCCGTACAAACCGGTGATGTTTATTCCGGCATACATAAGAGCGCTGCCGCTACAGCTTTCACCGGTGAGTGAATCCCTGTAGACGGTGTTTTCATCCAGTCCCTTCAGCCGGATCCTGCGGCTGCGGTGGTTAGGTCTCTGATATACCTGAATGTATGTCACGAGCGCTTCCTTTTTGTCTTTGGACACCACCATCCATGCATCATACAAATGGTTGTCGCTGAAATCGGCTATTCGGTAGTAATCACCTTCGCGGATCAGGTCGTTGTATTTGTGATACATTTTAACCTGCTCCGGTATCATTTTTCTGTCTTCCTCAGGAATCTTCGTCACATCCAGCTCATACCCGAAGGTGCCCGCCAGTGCGACATATCCCCTTGTCTCAAAGGGTGTGGTTCTGTTGACTGTATGGTTTGGACAGTCGCTTACATGGGCGCCTATCGTGGACAGCGGGTATACCATGGCGGTACCGCGCTGTATTATCAGCCGGTCTATCGCGTCGGTATTGTCGGAGCACCATATCTGAGGGCCATAGTACAGCATGCCCGGATCGAATCTGGCACCGCCGCCGGAGCAGTTTTCAAGCAGGATGTGGGGGAAATCCGTTGTCAGACGGTCCATCATTTTATAGACTGCCAGAATGTATCTGTGGCTTAGCTCTCCCTGCCTTTCGGGAGGCAGCCAGTTGCTTCCCAGATCGGTCAGCGGCCGGTTCATATCCCATTTGACATAGGTTATGTTGGCCTCTGACAATATTTTTTTCATCATATCATAAACCGCATCTGCCACTTCAGGGTTTGCCAGGTCCAATACATACTGGTTTCTGGCCAGACCCGCAGTGCGGCCCTCTATATGTATGCACCATTCAGGGTGGGCACGGTAAAGATCAGAGTCGGGAGAGACCATTTCCGGTTCGAACCAGATCCCGAAGCCCATTCCGAGCTTGTTTACCTCATCCACAAGATGCCTTAGGCCGCCCTTCAGCTTTTCTTCATTCACGACCCAGTCGCCCAATGAGCAGTTGTCACTGTTTCGCCTGCCGAACCAGCCGTCGTCCATGACCAGCATCTCAATGCCAAGACTGGATGCTTCCCTTGCTATTGCCAGAAGCTTTTCCGTATCAAAGTTGAAATAGGTCGCTTCCCAGTTGTTGATCAGAATCGGACGTTTCCTGTCCCTGTAGCTGCTCCTTATAAGGTGCTTGCGGTAGAGGTCGTGGAAGGTCCGTGTCATGCCGCCTATACCCTGATATGAGTAAACCATGACGACTTCCGGAGCAGTGAATTCCTGCCCGGGCTCAAGGAGCCATCTGAAGTCTGTCGGGTTTATGCCCATGACTATTCTTGCGGCTTCAAACTGGGTTCCTTCGACACATGCATAGAAGTTGCCGGAGTAAACCAGATTGAACCCGTAAACCTCACCAAAGTCCTCCGTTGCATCAGACTCAGCCACTGCAACGAATGGATTATACTGGTGGCCGGGTTCTCCGCGGTTAGAGGAAATCACTTTTTTGCCCAGCCCCATGGGAATCCGCTGAATATGTCTTTCTCTTGCCCATGAGCCGTGCAGTGAAATTATGTCATAGTCATTCCCGTCGAGATCGACACAGCAGGAGAGGGCTTTCGTCAGACTGATGGGATCATTTCCGCTATTTCTGATAACTGCGCTTCTTGTTATGACATTCAGGTGCTCAAAGGCAGTGTAGAGCAAAATCACCTCAAGATTGAGGATCCTGTCCAGACACACGATTTTAAGCGTCGTACAGTCTTCGTCATTGCCAAAGGTGGCAGGAAGACCATCCAGAGGAGGCTTGCCCTTCATTATTTCGTATGACACAAATTCCAGCTTGCTGGCTGTATGCCCGCCTGAATCAAGGATACCCAGACATGTTTCACGGAAATCTCCGATACCGTGAGTGGGGTATTCTGACGGAAAGGTGTCATAGAATGACAGCCGGTCCCTGTTGTTTTTCGATGGAACAAAGGGGCTTTCGTTTATGCGCATGAGGCTGTCCGAATGGATGAATGAGTCGCTGATCCGCCTTCCGAAGTATACATGGCCAAGGAACTGTTCTTCATCAACGATGCCGATGATATATGATGCATCGCCGGCGTCAAGCTTGAATAACCTCTGGTCTGCCAAATACCTGATTCCCATAACCGATCTCCCTGTCTGTGGATGAAAAGCTTTCGTTTTATTGCTATTATGTACCAGTTAATTATACCACAGAATGAGGCGGCTCTTCCATAAGACCGGTTATGCACTTATTTTGCATGAAGCATTCTCAAAACTGCTGTTCTTTCGTTCAAAGAGTTTGAGAACAGAAGGTATCAGATTGCCTGCGGCAATCATCGGGTGTATAATTTCCATGACAGGTTTTTCTGGAATGTTGAAATAAGCGTATAGGTAAAAAAGTATAATGCAAAAGTTCATTTAGTATCCGGTAAGTCAAATTAAATTTGCAAAATGAAACGGGAAAGGCAGTGCGATGATATGGTATCCGGAGGATTGAGACTTCCGCGTTTGATCAGTGACGGAATGGTTCTTCAGAGAGGTCAGGCGGTCAGAATATGGGGCTGGGCGGAGCCGTTCGACAGTGTGAGCGTGTGCTTTGCCGGGAAAACGTATAAATGCGCAGCAGGCGATGATGGAAAATGGGAAGTTCATCTGGATAAGCAGGAGGCAGGCGGGCCATACAGCATGGAGATCAGTGCAGGCAGCAAAAGTCCTGACGGAGCCTGTGCCGACCGGATAGTGATCAGCGATATCCTCGTCGGAGATGTATGGGTCTGTTCAGGTCAGTCCAATATGATGACACCCATATTGCGGCTGACTGATCTGTTTCCTGAAGAGATAGCGGAATCCTGCAGTGATCAGATAAGATATTTCCAGGTGCCGGAGAGACATGTTTTTGATAAAAAGCAGGAGGACTTGGCAGGCGGCAGATGGGTGCCTGCAGAGCCATCCAATGTGAACGATTTCTCTGCGGTATCGCTTTTCTTTGCCTCTGAGATACACAGAAAATATAATGTGCCTGTTGGTATTATAAATGCCAGTGTGGGCGGTACTCCCGCAGAAGCATGGATGAGCGAGGAGGCTTTGCGCGGCTGGCCTGATTTTCTGAGAGAGCTGGAAATATGCAAGGATGACTCTTATGTCAGCAGCGTAAAAAAGAGTGATGAGGCAGCAATGACCGAATGGTTCGGGAAACTGAACCGGGCCGATGAGGGCCTGCGCGATGAAAACAGGCCGTGGTACAGCAATGAATGTGATATATCGGACTGGAGGGCAGTCAGGATCCCAACGAGCTGGGAGAACATAGGCCTTAAGGAATTCTGCGGCTCGATATGGCTGAAAAAGGAGATCGACATCCCGGCAGAGCTTGCTGGGAAGCCCGCCGTATTGAGAATGGGCACGATCGTTGACAGTGATGTAACCTATGTCAACGGAGCAGAGGTCGGGACGGTGACATATCGGTATCCTCCGAGAAAATATCAGGTCCCGGAAGGTGTTTTGAAAGCAGGCAAAAATATAATTACAGTCAGGACCGTCAGCAATACAGGCGAGGGGGAATTTGTCACCGATAAGCCATACAGGCTGGAAATCGGCGGGCATATCATCGACCTGACAGGCGACTGGGTATATAAAGTCGGGGTTGCCATGAACGAGCCGCTGCCGGAAATGACCTTCTTCTCCTACAAGCCTGCAGGTCTGTTCAACGGAATGATATCGCCCCTTATGAATTATGTAATCAAAGGCATACTGTGGTATCAGGGTGAAGCAAATACGCCGGCGCCGAAGGAATATTACCGGCTGTTCACCGGGCTGATTGCAGACTGGCGCAGGCAATGGAAGCTCGGCAGGCTGCCGTTCATTTACGTACAGCTCCACAATTTCCAGAGGGCTGTCAGAGAACCGGGCCCCAGCAACTGGGCGGAACTGAGGGATGCGCAGCTTAAAGCCCTGTCAATGCCTGATACGGCCATGGCGGTGGCTATAGATACAGGGGAATGGAATGATATCCATCCCCTTGATAAGAAGACCGTTGCGCACAGGCTTGCACTGGCGGCGCAAAAGCTGGTATACGGAGAAGACATCATAAGCTCGGGACCCATTTACAGCAGTATGAAGAAAGACGGGAACCGGATCATCATCAGCTTCAGGGAGCCCACCGGCGGTCTGATTTCAAAGGACGGAGGGAAACTGAAGCATTTTGCGATAGCCGGATCCGACCGCAGATTCGCATGGGCGGATGCTGTAATAGCCGATGACTGTGTGATCGTCTGGAATGATACGATAGATGACCCGGCGGCAGTACGCTATGCCTGGGCGGACAATCCTGAGGGAGCGAATCTTTACAATAAAGCGGGACTGCCTGCTTCACCCTTCAGGACAGATGACTGGGAATCGTGAAAAAAGCGCTTGATCCAAGCGCTTTTTTATGTAGTCCGGTTTTTTGCTATGTAGTTTAACTGTTTAATCATTTAAATGATTCGTCGATCAACGTCTGCTGCTGTCCTGTCCGTTTTCTGCAGCAATGGCATTATACTCATCGGTAACCGCCTGTACGACATCATCCCAGGTTATGTTCCATTTAGCCAGATATGCTATCGGATCTACATGGTCTGTGCCGCCCAGATATTTCGTCACATGTATATGTCCCCAAAGGGTTCCGGATCCGTCGGGCTGTGCAGGCGTAACGCCGAGATCAAGCCTGTACAGGTATTCGGCTGCCCTTCTGACTATCTTTTTGTAGGATATCTCGAACTCTTCCTGTGTGTACTCATGGCACAGCTCAAGATGTATGAACCTGTCATTGGCATACGTGCCGGCACCCCAGGCTTTGTAGTCAGGGTCGGCTACCTGTATTATCCGGTCTGCGTCAATAAATTCATGTACAAATGCATTCTTCCAGTTGTTTTTTACATAGTTGGCTTCTATGATGGCGTTGTCACCGGGATTATCCGTATAGTGTATGACGACTCCGTCATATTTGCCTACGCCCTTGAGATAAGGTTCCTTGGGCAGTTCAGATACCCATTGCCTGGTTACTTCATACAGCGGCTCGATTTCATGCGGCAGATTCCTTTCCTCACCGGAATCGCCCCTGGATGTGCTCAACTCCTGTTCAATCAGTCTCTCTATCAGCGCCATGGTCTGCTTGTCCGCAACTCCGTGGGATTCAAGGCCGTGATATTTCTGAAACTGCTTCAGCGCAGCTTCAGTTATTGATGCAAAATTACCTGTCGCTGATACTTTCATGTAGCCCAGTGTGGCGAGATCCTGCTGGAGTTTTCTTACCTCGTCACCTTTATCGCCCACTTTAAGCCCTTCCGGTTTTGGCTTCTCCGTTTTGGTTGATTTCAGCAGCTGATCTATTTTCTGATGTGTAAGGGATGCAACGACTCCTGTTACCGGCAATTTGTATTTCTTCTGAAATTTCTTGACTGCTGTCAGGGTAATTTGTCCGAAATATCCTGTAGGTGAAGAGTCGAAAAAACCCAGCTTCTTAAGGTTGGTCTGAAGCGTCTTGACGGCGCTGCCGTTCATCCCGTACTTCAATATGGGCTTGGAAGCGGCAAATGTACCAACTGAAACAAGCAAAAATGAAATAAGTACTATAAGGCTTACAATGAAAAGCCTGGTTGGATTTTTTCTCATGAATTTGCCTCCGGGATATCATCAATAATCGACAACTTTCCTGATTATACTATTATTTTACCATTTTTTTGACATGTTGGGAATAAGTAATTTGAGCCATTTTACATAATAATTGTTTACGTTTGTTGTTGCCAACGGGTAAATCAGGATGGATTTTGAAGATATCCTTCAGACTGGATGATTGGTGCTAAAATGTGCTAGAATAGATGTTGGTTTTTATATAAATTATTCAGTTTGTGCAGGGGGGTCATACAATATGGACAGGGTCATACTTGAAAATCTTGATGTTACGTCCTATGAGCATCCGTTTGATAAAAAGGCTTTGGACGCCTTGAAGAAAACCCCGGGTCTGCCGGTACTGATCGAAACCGTTCGCAAATATTCATTCGACAAAATTCAGAAAGTGATACATACCGGCAGCTATTTGCAGGTCGGTCCCAAACAGTTCCCGCGGATTTACGAGATGTATACCGAAGCCTGCCGCATCCTGGACTTCAAAACTGTTCCGAAGCTTTACGTTGCACAGGCATATGAAATAAACGCATATGCCACATGTTATGCTGAGCCGATCGTATTATTGTTTTCCGGATGTCTCGATGCCCTGTCCGATGATGAGTTAATGTTTGTCCTGGGTCATGAGCTCGGACATATCAAAAGCAAGCACCTGCTCTACAATGATCTTGCCCTGCTGATATCCTACTTCGGTACACTTATAGGTGAAATGACACTGGGGATCGGAGGTATAGTGTCAAGAGGCCTTGAACTGGCTTTGCTTTACTGGGCCAGGATGTCTGAGCTGACCTGTGACCGTGCCGGCCTGCTGACGGTCCAGGATTTCAGGGTAT
>Ga0134092_1003151_pt1 | contig 11494 bp, 12 predicted proteins | sample 3_6taG_FD_94454 | JGI IMG/M metagenome (GOLD analysis project Ga0134092, IMG submission 94454) | Switchgrass degrading microbial communities from high solid loading bioreactors in New Hampshire, USA - 3_6_20_6_A3 metaG | ecosystem: Engineered > Bioreactor > Semi-continuous > Anaerobic >...
AGAAAATCTGTTTATTTGTTTTTGTGTCATCAGATAGCGTACCTCACTTTTCATAAGTGACATTTTATCACGTTAGTCTACATGATGACATTATCACAAGTTAAACACATTTATGAAATATTTCTATTGAAAAATAACAATTTTCATATATAATTATATTTACCGGGCCTTGATGAAGAGAGTGCATATACGGCATATCGATCATCACAGGACTTTTTAACGACAGGAAAATATAGCATGTATTCTTCCCGATGTTAGAAGCTGTGAACTGTAGCCTGTATATGGGCACTTGGGGTACAGGGAGCGACTAGTGCAACCGGCTAGCATATGATTTATATGTTAGTCGTTTTTATTTTATAGCAGAAAATCAACCGTGATAGAGGCGAGCAATGATAAACAACAGAAGAAAGAGACTGGGAGAGCTGTTAATTGAAAAAGGCTTGATCACGCGAAAACAATTGGATCGGGTCCTGGAAATTCAAAGGGAGACGGGGAAAAGGCTAGGGGAGATCCTGATAGAGGAAGGCCTGATCGATGAAAGGCAAATCGTTGAAATCCTGGAGACCCAGCTGGGAATACCCCGTATAGACTTAAGCAAATACTTCATTGAACCGGAAATACCGAGATTGATCGGTGAGAATCTTGCCAGGAAACATCAATTGATCCCTGTCTATAAAGACGGAAATCAGCTAACCGTTGCCATGGCAGATCCCCTCAATATATTCGCCATCGATGACGTACATATAGCAACCGGCCTGGAGATTAAACCGGTCATTGCAGATCGAAAGAGTATTTTATCCGCAATCGATCAATATTATGGCAAGGAAAGCGCCGAAAAGGCAGTGGAAGAGTTTAAGAAGCAATATCATATTGAGCAGATCTCAGAAGAAGAGGATGAGCTGCTCAGTGAAGTAAGCAACGCTCCGGTTGTAAGACTGGTGAATTTGATCATTCAACAGGCCATCAAGGCCAAAGCCAGCGATATTCATATCGAACCGGGGGAAAATGCCGTTAGAATTCGTTTCCGCATAGACGGGGAACTCCATGATATCATGACGTCTTCTAAGAATACCCACTCCCCGATCGTGACGAGGATTAAGATTATGGGCAAGATGGATATTGCTGAAAAGCGCATTCCTCAGGACGGAAGGGTAGAGACTACGGTGGACGGCAAGGAAGTGGATTTGCGCATTTCCATCTTACCGACGGTTTACGGAGAGAAAATCGTAATTCGCCTGCTGGATCGAAGCAGTTTTATCTTTAGCAAGTCTCAATTGGGTCTCAATCCGGAGAATGTTCAGCTCTTTAACAGGATTATCCAAAACCCCATGGTATTATCCTGGTGACCGGGCCTACCGGCAGCGGAAAAACCACCACCCTTTATGCAACACTTCAAGAACTGAATCAGAGTACCAGAAATATCATTACAATCGAAGATCCTGTTGAATATCGAATGGAAGGAATCAACCAGGTACAAGTCAATACAAAGGCCGGTTTGACTTTTGCAGCCGGTCTTCGGGCTATCTTGAGACAGGACCCTGATATCATCATGATAGGCGAGATTCGCGACACCGAAACGGCAGAAATTGCAGTGCGGGCTTCCATTACTGGCCATCTGGTCTTGAGTACCATGCATACCAATGATTCTGCTTCAACCGTTACGCGCCTTTTAGATATGGGAATTGAACCCTATCTGGTTTCGTCATCCCTGGTAGGGGTTGTTTCTCAAAGGCTGGTAAAGAAAATTTGCGAAAATTGTCAGACTGTCTATGAGCCCAATGAGGTAGAAAAGGAACTCCTTGGACTTCAAGAGGACAGGCTGCTTCGCAGAGGGCAAGGCTGCTCCCTTTGTCATGGAACCGGTTATAGGGGAAGAACTGCCGTCCATGAAATCATGGTCATCAACAGGGAGATGAGGGAGCTGATTGGAAAGGGAGCTTCCGAGGATGTACTCCGGGAGGCTGCTATAAGGCATGGAACGATCAGCTTGAAGGAAAACTGCAGAAGACTGGTATTGGACGGCATCACAACGACAGAAGAGCTCCTGAGGGTAGCTTATACGCTGGATTAGGGTGAAAGCATGAATATCTTTGAGTTATTGGAAAAAGCTGTGCAGATGAAAGCATCTGACTTACATATAACGGTGGCCTCACCCCCTGTGGTCAGGGTAAACGGGAGTTTGATTCGGTTAAATGAACCTTCCCTCTATCCTCAAGACACCCTTTCCCTCGCAAAGCAGCTCATGAACGAAGAGCAGCAAAGAAGATTCGAAAAATTTGGAGAGATTGATTTCTCCTATTCGACTCCGCAGGTGGGAAGATTTCGGATCAATATATACAAGCAGAGAGGCAGCTGTGCCCTGGCCATTCGCGTGGTGAATATCAGGATTCCTTCTCTGACGGAGCTGGGCTTCCCTGAATGCTTAAAGGAACTGGCCATGAAACCCAGGGGCTTGATCCTGGTTACCGGGCCTACGGGAAGCGGCAAATCCACCACCCTGGCCTCGATGATTGACTATATTAATCATCACAAAACTTGCCATATCATTACTCTGGAGGATCCCATTGAATATCTTCACAAGCATGACAAAAGCATCATTAACCAGAGGGAGATCGGGAGCGATTCGCTGAACTTTCACAATGCCCTCAAGGCGGCTTTCCGTGAGGATCCTGATGTGATTATGGTAGGTGAGATGCGGAATCTTGAAACCATTGCCACCGTGATTACCGCAGCCGAAACCGGGCACCTGGTCATGTCGACCCTCCACACCATCGGAGCGGCAAATACCATTGATCGAATCATCGATGTATTTCCTCCCCACCAGCAGCAACAGGTCCGGGTTCAGCTGTCAATGGTATTGGAGGGCATCATCTCACAGCAGCTCCTTCCCAGAAAGGACGGGGAAGGGAGAATTGTTGCTTATGAGATTTTATTGGTTACTTCTGCGATACGAAATCAGATTCGGGAAGGCAAGACCCATCAGATTCAAAACTCGATTCAGACCGGCGCCCGGCTTGGCATGAAGACCATGGATGCATCCCTGGGCGATCTGGTACGGCGGGGGTTGATTACCAGGGAGGCGGCCTATGAATATGCCATCAGTCAGGAGATGCTGGAGAGATTTATCAATATGTAGCGATCCTTTAAGATGTCCTTCCCTGTAAATGGTATGAATGAAGTCATAGATTGTTAACATTTTCATTGTTTTTCAACCGGAATATAGGGTTATAAAAAATTTACCATCACCTCAAAGGTTCCGGAATTTTGAAAAGCATTTGAGTCGGTGCTTTAATGCGGACAAGCCCATTTCGCCATCCTAGATCGAAGGAGTATGGAAATGCCCATCTACGAGTATAAGGCAATCAGTCGTACGGGCCAGAGCGTACAGGGGAATTATACGGCACAAGACAAATCCCAGGTTCTGGAGATGCTGAGAAACAACCACTATTATCCCGTATACGTAAAAGAGCTCGTCAAAGGGAAAGAGATCACCTTTGATTTGTTCCAAAAGGTTAAAATAAAGGATATCGTCATCTTTTGCCGGCTGTTTTATACCATGCTGCATGCAGGGGTGCCGATTATTCAAACCATTGATATTCTAAGCAAGCAGCTGGAGAATGCCAAGCTCAGAAAGATCATGGTTGAGATTTATGATGAGCTCCAAAAAGGATCTACTTTTTCAGAGTCCATGAAAAAACATCGGGATGTTTTCCCGGAACTGCTCCTCAGCATGATAGAAGCCGGGGAAGTCAGCGGTACCCTGGACATCATCATGGACCGAATGGCCGTCCATTTTGAAAAGGAGAGTAAAATTCAATCAAAGGTCAAGGGGGCGATGATGTATCCGGCTATCTTAAGCATTGTAGCGGTCTTGGTGGTAATTTTCCTTTTAACCTTTGTGATGCCGACCTTTGTGAGCATGTTTCAAGGGAGTGGAGTGGAACTGCCGGCACCCACCCGGGTCCTTTTGGCGATAAGCGGCTTTATCCAAACATACTGGTATCTGTTGCTGTTTGTAACCTTCGCTTTATTTTTCTTATTCAGGGTCCTTCTAAAAACGGATGCGGCCAGATTGGCCTGGGATCAGATGAAATTGCGAATCCCGATCATAAAAGGCACTTTAATCAAGATTGCGACCTCCCGTTTCACCAGGACTTTATCCACCCTGCTCCGAAGCGGCATTACCCTCCTTGAGGCCTTGGAGATTGCGGCCAATGTGGCCGGAAACAAGGTGGTTTCAAATGGGATCCTGAGAGCAAAGGAAGAGGTCCGAAAGGGCCTGGATTTGTCGGTCCCTCTGCGGGAGCTGCGGATTTTCCCTCCCATGGTGGATTCCATGATCCGTGTAGGAGAGGAGTCGGGAACCCTGGATGATGTTCTGGAAAGGATTGCTGATTTCTACGACAATGAAGTGGAAGCAGCCATCCAAAGCATGACATCCCTGCTGGAGCCTATCATGATAGTAATTATGGCCTTGATTATCGGTTCCATTGTCATTGCAATGGTCCTGCCAATGTTTGATATGATCAACACGGTGCAGATGTAGAAGGGGGGGAATTTTCAGGTTTGGAGCACAAACCAATGACATCTGTTTATGCTTTGTTTAGGAAGGGGGCGAGGAGATGAAGAAGGAAATGAAAAGGAATTTAGTCAGGCAGGAAGGCTTTACTCTGGTGGAGCTGATTGTCGTTATTGCAATTCTGGGGATTTTGGCAACGATCACTGTACCGCGGCTGAGAGGCTTTCAGGAGAATGCAAGGCAGAGGACCAATGCAGCCAACCTGGCAATGCTTCAGAATATGGTGAGGTTGTATGAAGCCAATACCGGGAGTTTGCCTAGCAAGCAAGATTTGGAAACTAGTGAGTATCTTGGTCAAGAGGCACCGGCGCCGTTGATTGCAAATTCCGGTGGTGGGGATACAGGAACGGAACCTGTTTTGCCGGGCCATGTTTTTCGAAGAGATGGGAATGGTATTGTATCAATTGGTCCGGTCCAAACGAATGATCCAAAGTATACTGTGTTAAGTAAAGAAGCTTCTGCAAATTAATGTAATTATTTTACAAAAGAAATATTCGGTAATTGAAAGGAGCAAAGAAAATGAAAAAGCACTTCAAAGGAATTTTAAAGAAAAATAAAGGTTTTACTCTTGTTGAGTTGATTGTGGTAATCGCCATACTTGGAATTTTGGCGGCTGTGGCTGTACCAAGATTAATTGGATTCCAAGGTAGGGCGAGAGAAAGCACCGATGAGGCAAATAAAAAATTGCTCTATGATGTTGCAGCTCTTGCTATCGCGCATGAAGATATTACTGAAGAAAATTTATCAGACGACGGTACTCTTACAATTACTGATGAAAATTATTCTAGTTTTTTAGGTGATTATTTAGAAAAATGGCCTGTACCACAAGATGACAATAAAAAATTTATTATTATACTAAAAATAGAATCAGATGGGAAAATTAGCATTGATGTTCAAAAAGTCAATAAAAGCTAGAAATTGATGAGTAGTATTTATTATCCAATTATTGCTAGCACTAGTATGCTATTTATCAAATTTTTAATTCGTAAAAGCAAAAATTAGGGGGTGGCCCAATTGTTTCGCACCAAATACCTATCCCTCGACATGGGTAGCAAAAACATTCATATTCTGGTAGGCAGTTCCTACAAAAACAGCATACAGGTAGACAAAGCCCTGGTCATCCCCACGCCCTCCAAAGCCCTGGCGGATGGCAGGATAGAAGACGCCGCTGCACTGCAGTCTGCCATCCTCCAAGGATTGAGTGCGAGTAAAATTCGAGCCAAAAAGGTCATTGTAACCGTCAACAGCTCGTCCATCATCACCCGGGAAATAACCCTGCCGGTGGTGAAGGAGGAGGACTTAAGCTCCATGGTGGAATATGAAATAGCCCAGTATCTGCCCATCACCCTGGATGACTATGTCATCGATTATAAAGTCCTGGACAAGCTAGAGGAGGATGTGCCCAAGTACCGGCTGCAGGTGGCCGTGGTTCCAAAAGCCCTGACTTCCGGCTACTTTCATTTCATCAGCGATTTGAACCTCAAGCCGGCGGTCTTGGATATCCATTCAAACAGCGTATCCAAGCTTTTCGCCTATCCGATGGTTCTCAACGGGGATATTCCTTATTCGCTGGATCAGACCTTGGCCGTTATCGATATGGGCCATGAGAGAACCAATGTACATATCATTTCCAAGGGCAAAATGGAATTTAGCCGTCTTGTGCCCTTGGGAGGAGCGAATATCGACGCCGATATCGCCGGTGCCCTCGATATTCCATTGTCCGAAGCCGAAGGCCTGAAGATGGCCAAATGCGACCTGGCGGGGCTCAAGGCTGAGAATGAAAGGGACAGGCGGGTGAATCAAGCCATAGAAGCCCGCATCAATTTATGGGCAGGCGAGATCCAAAGAATTTTTCAATACTACAGCAGTCGAAATACCGGGAATCAGATCAACAGCATCTTCCTTTCCGGCGGCAGCTCGAACCTTTCGGGAATTGAGTCCTATCTGGAACGGCTCTGGAATATTCCCACTAGAAAGCTAAACAAGGTCGATACCGTGAAGATATTAAAGAAACAAAATGATTTCAGACCGGAATTATACCTGAATAACCTTGGTGCTTTGATTCGATTGCTTTGACTAGATATTTTTAGGTGGTGACTTGTTGAGGGACTTTAATTTCTTTTCATCTTATCTGGGAGAGAAGAAAGCCTACAGAAAAAAATACGCCATAGGAGCGGTTTTTGTGGCGATCCTCCTGCTGCTTTCCGGAGTCTATTGGTCCATGGAAATGAAGAAGCAAAAGCTCCAGTCTGAGATCCAGGCAATGCAGGCTTTCATCAATTCCCCGGAACTGATTGAGGCGAAGGAAGAAATTCATATAACCCAGAAGCAACTGGGAATCCTGAGGGAATATTATCAAGCCGTTGAGAGCGTCGAAACGGCTGTCAATGGTATGGAGCGCATCGGCAGCTCCCTTATAGAGGAGCTCAATTCGAAAATCCCTCCGGATATTTTCTTCACCAATTTGGCCCTTTCAAGGGATCGGATGAATATACAGGGGGTTGCAGTCAGCCGCATCGCCATTGCTGAACTAGTTTACAATTTAAAGAATCTGGATCGATTCAGCAATGTCCATGTCAGCACCATCCAGAGCCAAACGGAGCCTTTGGAGGATGGAAGCTCCGATGAGCGGTTTTCCTTTAGCCTGTCCTGTACCCTGAAGGATGTGATGACTCAATGAAGCTGACTGCAAGGGAAAAGGCAATGCTCATTCTTTTGGCCGTCATCTCCGGGCTCTTGGCGATTTACTACCTCTTGTGGGAACCCCAAATGCTGGAGATTCAAAGCCTGGAGGAAGAGAAGGCAGCCTATGAAGTTCAGCTAAGTCAAAATCAAAAGTTCATCTCCTCTTTTGGCGATGAAAGCCAGACCGAATATTTAGAATTAAAGGGAAAAATAGAAGAAAAGACGAAAAAGTTTTTTCCTGTGATTTCAGAGGAAAAGATCATTATGCTTCTGGATGGCCTCTTTGCAGATACCGGCATACAGGTGAAAGCAATGAATTTTTCAGATAACCAGGTGACTTCCCTGCAGCCCAAAACAGCTTCGGAGGCGGAGGAAATCTCAACCTTGCGGGAGCTGGTTATCCAGTATTATGAGACTTTGAACCAGATGCTCGGTAGTGGTGAAGATGAAAAGCAGCCTGAGCCTAAAGAGGATCAAGGTACCGACAGAGAAATCGCCCTTGAAAGTATGTCGGTCACCTTTCAATATTCTGCAAGCTTCAATCAACTCATGGATTTCATCCGCTCTGTAGAAGAGCTCAACAGGGCGATTGTTTTTGATGAACTCATCATTTCTCAGGCCCTTACCGAAGATGACCAGCCCGGTGAAGGCCAAATCCTCACCGGAACCATTTCCATGACTTTTTATGCGATTCCCAAAATTACCGATCAGGATGCAGACTATGCTGATTGGCCGATAGACAGGCAATATGGCACCGATAATCCTTTCCTGCCCTTTCAACAGGCTTTTCCATGAGCCAAAGAAAAATGAGACTATGCACCAAAGCGACCGGTGGGAGTGAGAATTCCATGAAAAAGCTTTTCTTTAGAGATCAAAAGGGCATGACCCTATTGGAAGTAATTCTGGCCATCGCTATTTTGGCCATCGTAATAGGCCCATTTGTGAATTTTTTCGCTCTCTCGGCCCGTCAGACACAGACAGCGAGAAAGACGCTGGAATCGACCTTTGTCGCTCAAAAGAGAATGGAAAGCCTTCAAATGCTGAATTACCTTTCAGCCCTTAAAATGGGACAAGGGGAAAGGATTTTATTAGACGGATACTACGTGGAGACCATTTGCACTCCCTATCATATGGATACAAATCGGTATTTTCAGGTCGTAGCCCTAGATGGAGAGGGCGGGCCTGTATTGCATGCGGTTCCCCCCTCCGGGGATATTTCTTTAACAGATATTTCATTTTCTTCCGATATAGTGATAAGGCTTAAGATTCAGAACAACGGCTATACCTGGTCTTTGGAGAACAGCGGTATCGATCCTGTTACCGGAACCCTGCCTGCAGGTGACGATGATCCCGTCATCATCGGTGTGAATCTCATGCAGTATTCCGGGCAAAACAGGATCCGGCTGCTGGTTGATTCTGACAAACCGTCAGTAAAGGTTCTAGGATATGTCCCACTCGGCAGCGAAGACAAGCTTCTATTTGACGGAGACCTTATGCTTTATAAGGGGTACCTATACAGGGTATCCTCCATGCTAAAAGCAGTGGTGAAGGTATATGAGAAAGAGGAAGACGGAACGCCCGTTGCCGTAAACGAGAACATTTTAAGTTTGAGGAATCAGTCATGAGAACGAATGTTTTAAGCCAAAAAGGGGTTACTTTGATGGAGCTTCTTATCGTGCTGGCGATTATGGGTATTGTTTTAACCCTTGGCGGTTCGGTTCTGGTTATGGGAATCCGATCCTATAACAAGGATTTGAGGAGCATCGATGTCCAGCAAAATGTGAGGCTGGCGATGGAATACATCACGGGAGAGCTTCTAAATGCCAAAAAGGATGATGTGTATGTGTTCTCAAATCCAAACGGCCCTGATGAACTGCAGATTGGCAACCTGTATTTTAAACTGGGTGGAACGACATTGAGGCTTGATCAGGAGTATGACGGGTCTTTTAACGGACAGCCCATCGCAGAAGGAATTCTTCTTTTTGAAGTAGAGGAAATCCTTCAGGGAGAGGGAAAAAAGATCCTCTTAACGATAGCAGGGGGGCCTGAAGGAAAGGGAGGGGATTTGACACTATCCACGGAAATCTGGCTTAGAAAGTAGGGAGGGAGACAGACATGCAGGATCAAAAGCGGATAGAAAGGGAATCGGGTTATGCTTTATTGATGGTCATGCTGATCCTCCTTGTTATGACACTCTTTGGAACATCTTTATTAACCCTGTCCATCAGCAACTCAAAGATGAACCGGGCAGAGCAAAATTATCAAGCCGCTTATTATGTTGCAGAAGCGGGATTGCGGCACCATATTGAAAGCATGCGCAGCAAAATGGAGGAGCTCTATGAGGACGGATACTGGGATACCAATAAAAAAGATGATTTTTTTCAACAATTGAAGGCCATCAAAACTTCGATTGCCGATTTTGAGGAAATGGCAGGCCCTCAGGCCTCCGCCCAGGTGACTGGCTCTTTAAAGAGCCAGGTTGGAAATAGGGGGTACTTTTTGCTGCAGGCAGTCGGCAAGGTTGGGAATGTGTCTCGGAAGGTGGAATCCCATGTCATGGTGGAGTGGTATCCCTACAATCCTGAAGCCTCCTCAGGTTTAGATCCCTCTCATCCGGTTCTGGATGCGAGTGTCAGAGCGGCGGTTCTGAGCAACGGGAATCTTAATTTGAGGAAGAATTCAAACAACTCTTACACTCTCATAGTGGATGGCTCCGTGTATTGCAATGAAGCGGAAGGAACGGTAAATTCCATTGTTCTAAAAAGGATCGCTGCCGGTGAAATCACTTCCGAGGAAGTGGAGGAAGATATTGATGCTTTCTTTAAGGAAGTAGATGACCCAGACCTTTATTATAATGCCGGATATCGGAACAACGGCCAGGAGAATAAGATTTATCCGAATAATAATACGATCGAATTTAACAAGAATAACTCAACCGACGGAAATGGAGTTTTCGGAACTCCGGATCAGCCCATCTTTTTTCTGACACCACCGCATAACGATTCAAGTAAAGACCGATTAGAAGTAAGAATTCACAACACCGTGGAACATATTTATGGAATTGTGTGTATTGATGGGGACCTGGTTTTTCACAATGATGTGAAGATCACCGGAGCCCTCATTGTAAGGGGAAATATTTCTGTCAAAACCGCAGCAAAAAAAGTCATCGAGATCAATCATGACATGTCCGTAATTCGAAAAGCTTTAAGCGACCCCAAATATGCAAGCTATTTTGGCAGCATATGGGGAATCGGGGAAGACGCGATCGTTGTTGAACCGGATATAGGGGAATAATGAATGGATTGGTATCCTTATTTTGATGATGAACCCGGAAAAATAGAGAGGCTTTGCCTTGCAATGGACTTTGAGCGGGCCACTTTAGAATTTAACAGGCATTCGATAGTCTAGGAATTTGCTCTGATAATTTTTATATGGGTTCATGGAATCCTAGTAGCATAGAGCATGATCTACGGTTTTCGGTGACTCGTTATACCAAATAAAAGGACTTTAAATTCAAAACTTCTGGAGTTTTGCCTGGGTACAGAATCTCCAGAAGTTTTGCAATGATTGGCATATTATTCTTTGATTACCGGCTATATCTTTCTATGGTTTTGAAAATTCAGCTTGCCTTTGTTTCCTCCAGCGAAATGCAAAGTTGCAAATTTCCCAGTTTCGTTTGCAGAGGAATCCTCAGCACACGCTTATTTTTCAGTTCCAATGGCTTGCTGTTTTCAGTATATACCTGGGGAGGCGTTATGTCGCATTGCCATCTTTGCTTAGACAGGTTGGAAAGCGCATTGCCGCTGATGATGTTTGCAATCTCCATTATCGCTGATTCCACAAAGCTGTCAAATTCGTCAAACTGCATACCTGACATGATTTTCACCATTTCGAGGGGCATTTTACTGTCAAAGCTATATATGATAAACCCCGTCAAATCACCTGTTACTTGAATGAGTATGTTGATTTTTTCGTCAGATAGCTTTGAATCGGGAATACTGTTCAGGTTTTTGGTTACTTCCAAGTCCAGCATCATTTTAAAAACATTAATGGTAGCCTGGTAAAAGGGATTGACGTATTCTGCCTTCATTCTACTGTGCCTCCTTTAGAAAGAGCGTATTCTGCAATTTTTTGATCCATTGCTGCGACATGATTGATGAGCCATGCCAAAAGCTTGCCTGCAAATGCCTGAATCAGCTTTTCGTTCGATTCGTCCTTTTTAAACTCCTG
>Ga0134092_1003157_pt1 | contig 11469 bp, 9 predicted proteins | sample 3_6taG_FD_94454 | JGI IMG/M metagenome (GOLD analysis project Ga0134092, IMG submission 94454) | Switchgrass degrading microbial communities from high solid loading bioreactors in New Hampshire, USA - 3_6_20_6_A3 metaG | ecosystem: Engineered > Bioreactor > Semi-continuous > Anaerobic > Digestate...
CAGCATGTCCTCGTCCACACAGATGACGTCGGAGCAGGTAGGGCAAGTTACCTCGTACAGTTCCCCTTCGTAGGCATCCTCGAAATCATCGTCATCTTCGAAGTCATGGTCGTGGTGGTGATGATGTCCGCGATGTCTGCCGTGACCGCAGCATCTGTCCTCCTCATCATCCTCCTCGTCGTCCCCATAGAGGTCTTCCATGATTTCTTCCAGGTCTTCATCCATGGATTCGAGCTGTTCGCCAAGGAGAGCGAAACCTTCCCCCGTATCAGCAAGGGTCAGCACCACATCATCCAAAATATCGATGATCAGCTTGATGATCTTGCCCTCTTTGGTGACGTCATCCACGCCCAGCCCTTCGGCAAGACCCTTGAGGTACGCTACTTTTTCCTGTAATTCCATGTTTTTCTCCTTCCAATCGGCAGGTGGGACTAGCTATGCACGCTCCATATACTCGCCGGTACGGGTGTCCACGCGGATCCGATCGCCCTCGTTGATGAACAGAGGCACTTTGATTTCGGCGCCAGTTTCCAGAATTGCAGGCTTCATGACGTTGGTTGCGGTATCTCCTCTGACACCCGGTTCCGTTTTGGTAACCTCCAGCTCCACAAAGTAGGGAGGCTCCACGCCGAATACATTTCCCTTGTAGGACAACACCTTAACGTCGGTATTCTCCTTGACAAACTTGAAGTTATCGTCCAGTTTGTCGGCGCTGATGGGAATATTCTCGTAGGTTTCGTTGTCCATGAAATAGTATAGCCCGCCGTCCTCATAAAGATACTGCATATCCTTCCGCTCGATATAGGCGGTGGGGAATTTGTCGGTGGGGCTAAAGGTTTTTTCGGTAACGGCTCCAGTGATGACGTTGCGCACCTTGGTACGCACAAAGGCAGCACCTTTACCGGGCTTTACATGTTGAAATTCAATGATTTGCATTACGTTGCCATCCATTTCGAATGTAACGCCATTTCTAAAATCGCCGGCTGAAATCATGCGGCTTCCCTCCATACAAATAAACTCACTTTAGTTTACCCCAAAAGGCATCAGAATGCAAGTACTTTTCTGCCTAACCTTTTCCAATTTCAAAAATGAAGCAAACTGAAAGGAGTCTGCCGGCTATGTAAGCCCCTGATGGCAAAGCGCGGCAGGGGCTTGGGAAACATGTTCTAGCAATCGCCTTTGGTGAGGTTTTCGGCGTAGGCGCGAAGGTCATCTTCCGAGCGAACACTTTCCCGGCGCTGCATAATCATTTCCTGCACATAGGTGGGCAAAGAGGAAAAATACCGCTGGGCGCTTTCCGAACGAAGAACGCCATCCAGACCCTGAGACTGCTGCTTGTTTTTGGACAAGGTAATCACCTCCGCCTTTATAGTTTGGGCAGATGGTGGCAGCTTCATGCGTCCGGATGGCGAAAATCAATGGTCAGTTACATTTGGAATACCCGCAGTTGCGGCAGGAAACGCAACCGCCCTCGTGCTCCAGCTTTTCGCCGCAGTCGGGGCAAAGGCTGTCGGTTTCTTTTACCGGTTTGGGAGCCGCCTGGGGGGCGATGGGCCGGGTGAACCCGCATTCGGGACAGGTCTGGCTGGTGCCTTCGGTTTTAAGAGCTTTTCCGCACTCGGGGCAGAATTTGTAGAGGATGGTTCTGGCCCCGTTGATGGCAGCCAGTCTTCCGCTTTTCAGGTTGTCGTCCACCTCTTTGATGACCCGGGCAATGGCGTCGGGGCAGGAAGTGCACTTCATCCCCTGCTGGCGGATGGTGGAGGGGCAGCGAATGCCTCGCAGCTGGCGGACCACTTCGTCGATATCCAGCCCGGCCCGCAGCGCCACCGAAGCCAGGCGAGCGGTGGCCTCGCTCTGAGAAGGGCACCCCCCCGCCTTGCCGGTGGAGGTGAATACCTCGCAGATGCCCAAATCGTCGTAATTCACCGTGATGTAGAGGTTGCCGCAGCCGATTTTCATCCGCTTGGTGACTCCCAGCATGCTTTCGGCCCGGTCGCGGGGCTTGATGGGCTCAGGCTTTGCGGGAGCCTGCTGTTCCGGCTCCTGCTGCTGTGGTTCCTCCCGCTTTACCTTGCCGATGTTGAGAGTCTGGGACAGGCGGCTACCGTCCCGGTAGATGGTGATTCCCTTGCAGCCCAGGCGGTAAGCCAGACGGTACACCTCCGCCACGTCTTCCTTGGTGGCGCTGTTGACAAAGTTCACCGTTTTGGAGACCGCATTGTCGGTGTACTCCTGGAAAGCCGCCTGCATCCGCACATGGTACTGGGGGGAGATGTCGTGGGAGCAGACGAAGACCCGCCGAATTTCCTCCGGCAGCTCATCGATATGGGCAAGGGTTCCCTCTTTGGCAACCTTGCGCATAATGTCGTCGCTGTACAGGCCCTTTTCCTCCAACACCGTGCGGAGCACCGGGTTGACTTCCAGCAGTTCGGTGTTGTCCATGATGTTGCGGATGTAGGCAAAGGCAAAGACCGGCTCCACCCCGGAGGAGCATCCGGCAATGATGGAAAGGGTTCCGGTGGGGGCGATGGTGGTGACGGTGGCGTTGCGCAGCGGGGCGCCGTCCCGGTAAATGCTCTCGTGGAACAGAGGGAACGGCCCTCTGGTTTTGGCAAGCTCCATGGAAGCCTGGCGGCCCTTCTCCTGAATAAAGCGCATCACTTCGCGGCCAAGGGCCACTCCCTCGTCGCTGTTGTAGGGGATGCCCATCCGTAGGAGCATGTCGGCAAAGCCCATGACGCCGAGTCCAATCTTCCGGCTTTGTTTGGTGACAAACTCAATTTTGTCCAGCGGATACTTGTTCACTTCAATGACGTTGTCCAAAAAGTGAACCGCATGGTAAATGGTCTGCTCCAGCTTGTTCCAATCAACTTCCCAACGGTCCTTTTTCTTGCGGAGCATCTGGTATAGGTTGATGGAGCCCAGGTTGCAGCTTTCGTAGGGCAGCAGGGGCTGTTCGCCGCAGGGGTTGGTGCTTTCAATTTCCCCCTGGGAGGGCACGGGGTTGTCCCGGTTGAGCCGGTCCAAAAAGATGATGCCCGGCTCCCCATTCTGCCATGCTCCCGCCACAATCTCTTCAAACACCTTGCGGGCGTTGAGGGAGCCCATCACTTCTTTAGTGCCGGGATGGATGAGATTATAGTCCTCCCCTTTTTCCACCGCCTCCATAAAGGCCTCGGTGACGCCTACCGAGATGTTGAAGTTTTGGATATCGGAGTTGTTCTTTTTGCAGTGAATGAAATCCATGATATCGGGATGGTCCACCCGGAGAATGCCCATGTTGGCGCCGCGGCGGGTTCCGCCCTGCTTGACGGCCTCGGTGGCCATGTTGAACACCCGCATAAAGGAAATGGGGCCGCTGGCCACGCCGCCGGTGGATTTGACGGTGCTCCCCGCCGGACGAAGCCGGGAAAAGGAAAATCCCGTGCCGCCGCCGGATTTGTGGATGAGGGCGGCCTGCTTGATGGCCTCGAAGATGGCCTCCATGCTGTCCTCCACCGGCAGCACAAAGCAGGCGGAAAGCTGTCCCAACTCCTTCCCCGCGTTCATCAAAGTGGGAGAATTGGGTAAAAACTCAAGATTGGTCATCATGTCATAGAAGATTTGCTTGGTCTTGTCCACATCGGCCTGGGGGTCAAACATCCGGTCCGCCTCCGCAATGGCAGAAGCCACCCGCTCAAAAAGTCCTTCCACCGTTTCGGTTGGGTTGCCGTGCTCGTCTTTGGATATATAGCGCTTCTTCAAAACCGTTACGGCATTTTCTGTCAGTTTCAATGTTTTTTCCTCCATTTTTCAACATCTTGAGTTTTTATAACGCTTCAGGCACGAGATATTGTAGCACAGCCCATTTTCCATTGCAATACCATTTCAGTAAAATATGGCATTTGCACAAGATTATCCTTGGAGCAATGTGGAAATTTTCTATCCCCCGGCCATTCAAATAGCGTCCTTCCCTCGTGGCAAAATACTACGGACGGAGGGATGAATATGTTAATTGATTTTGATGCAGTGTATTACGAGTCCCAGGCTTTGGAGTATGAGCTGGGCAAGATGCTCCGACAAAAATACGCCCATCTGCCCTGGGTGGAAATCGAAAGCCACAATCGCATCCCGGAACTGACCGCAGCGCACAACCGGGACTTTCCGAAACTCAAACAGCACCTGATTATCGGGGTGAGAAAAACCCACAAGTACGTGCCCAACCACAAGGTCTCCCATTGGCTGGTGCCCTACACTTCTTCCGGCTGCCGAGCCATGTGCCTTTACTGCTATCTGGTCTGCAATTACAACAAGTGCTCCTATCTTCGCATATTTGTCAACCGGGAGCAAATGCTGGACGGCATATTGAAAAAAGCTGCCGCCGCCCCTTCCCCAGAAACCTTTGAAATCGGCAGCAACAGCGATTTGGTATTGGAAAACGTAATTACCGACAACCTGGTCTACACCATACAGCGCTTTGCCCGGGAAGGGAGGGGGCATCTGACCTTCCCCACCAAGTTTGACGTGGTGGAGCCGCTGCTGCCTCTGGACCACAGAGGGAAGACGATTTTTCGCATGAGCGTCAATCCAGAAGAAATCATCCGCCGCGTGGAGTTTGGCACCTCCCCGCTGGACAAGCGCATTGACGCCCTCAACCAAATGGCGGAAGCGGGGTATCCGGTGGGACTTCTGATTGCGCCCGTCATCCTCCTTCCCAACTGGAAGCAGCTTTACGGAGAACTGATTGACACCTTGGCGGAAAGGCTGAGTGAAAAAGTCCTCCGCACCGGCTTTTTGGAAATCATCCTGATGACCTACAGTTTTGTCCACAACGCCATCAACACCGACGCGTTTCCCAACGCCATACAGATTTTCGACCGGGATGCCATGTCCGGACGGGGGCGGGGCAAATACAGTTACCGAAACGAGCTGCGGGCGGAAGCCGAAGACTTTCTGCGCCAAAAGCTGGCTCAGCGGTTAAGCTCCATGCCCATCTGGTATATTTCGTAGCGGCAACCATGACGGCTGTGGGACGAGTGCCACTCATTCCACAGCCGTCAAATTGTTATTGTCCAACGAAAACCGTCTCTTTTACGGGGGACTGGATAATAGCATCCGCGCCTCGCGGCCACTTCAGAGAAGGGGAACCCCCATCCTCAGGGCCTTTCTCGTCTGAACCAGAAATAACGCTCATCACCATAAAAAGCAAAAAGCCGCCAATCCACTTGGGATTGACGGCTTACGGCATCGCCAGTTAGGCTACTCTAACGTTGATGGCGCGCAGTTTGCTGCTGTTTTTGGGGTCTTTTTCGGTGTCGAAGGTGACTCTGTCGCCCTCGTTGAGGCTCTTATAACCATCGGCCAAGATGGCGGAGAAATGCACAAACACATCCTCGCTGCCGTTATCGTTGGTGATAAAGCCGTAACCTTTTTCCGCATTGAACCATTTTACCGTACCTTTATTCATGTATAGGTACCTCCTAAAAATATTGCGTATCCACAACAACTGCATAAAAAATCACATATTTTTGTAAAGCATCCAATGAATCGATGTCTTACAAAAATATGTGAGGCAATGCAACATCTTGAATACGAGTTATATCCTATCACAGATTCCCGGGGATGTCAACAAATTTATTTTGTTTCCATCCATACACCAAAAAACGTGCTATAATCTACAAAGCAGACAGCAAATTTGGAAGGAGTCAAATCATGCAGTATGACTTCAACGCACCGGTGGACCGGTCCAAGAACTTTTCCCTCAAGTACGACGAGCTCAAAAGAGTCTTTGGCCGAGAGGACATTATTCCGCTGTGGGTTGCCGACATGGACCTGCCCACGGCGCAGCCCATCATCGACGCCATCGATCGGCGCAACAAGCAGGGCATCTTTGGATATACATCCCGTCCCGAATCCTACTTTCGCTCCCTGTGCCGTTGGCAGGAAAAACGCAACGGCTGGCAAATTGACCCCGGCCTGGTCAGCTATGCTCCGGGAGTGGTGCCCGCTCTCGCCGGCATCGTGCAGGAATTCAGCAATCTGGGAGATTCCATTGCGTTTTTTACGCCGGTTTACCCGCAGTTCTTCCATGTGGTGGAAAACTGGGACCGAATACCCGCCACCTGCCAGCTCATCGAACGGGACGGCTACTACACCGTCGACTTTGACGCCTTCGAACAAATTTTGAGAGAAAAAAGGCCTCCCCTGCTCATTCTCTGCAACCCTCACAACCCTGTAGGCCGGGTTTGGAATTTGGATGAGCTCCAGAAAATCGGTGAACTTTGCCTGCGGTACGGCGTCAAGGTTATTTCCGACGAAATCCATTCCGATATTATTCTATTTGGCAACAAGCACATTCCATTTGCATCCATCAGCGATGAGTTTGCGGCCATTACCTTCACCTGCCTCTCCGCCTCCAAGACTTTTAACTTAGCCGGCCTGCAGGCGGCCTTTGTGGTGTCCCCCAATACAATAGCCAAGAAACAATTCGATAAATTCTGGTCCCGCCTGGATTTGAGCAGCAACAACTGTTTCAGTCTCGTGGCTGTGGAAGCCGCCTTCAACGATGGGGAAGAGTGGTTGGAGCAGGTGCTGCAGCACTTTGAAAAGAACATGGTATATGTGCAGAGCTATTTGCAGGAGCACATACCCGAAATTGCCGTGCGGCTTCCCGAGTGCACCTATTTGATGTGGCTCAACTGTAAAGGTCTGGGCCTGAACGACCAGGGACTGGCCGACTTTATGGTTAATAAAGCAAGGCTGGGGCTCAACCGCGGGGTAACTTTCGGTAAGGGCGGAGAAGGATATATGCGGCTCAACGTCGCCTGTCCCATTGGCACGCTGGAAAAGGCCATGCACCAGTTGAAAGACGCTGTGGATAACCTGCTGCACCGCAGTTCAAGTCAAAGCAATTAATCCTCCATATCTTTCCCATTGAGGAGCACCACACAACATGAATTTTGGGGCCGGGCTTGACCAGGGAGGTTTTCGTCTAAGTAGGGTGAGATGGCTACCCAACACAGTGACAAGGCGTACCTTGTCAGGGGATACCGATTAGCTAACAGCACAGGGCGGCAAACCCTGCGACCATAACAGTTGAGAAAGTTCAGCACAGCAAATAAGGGACAAAAGTTTTGCAGACCTTTGTCCCTATCTTCTATTTTAGTGACGATGCCCTGCACTGCACTGCGCATTTTTTTGGTTGATCCACTCGGTGGATGCGTTCATGGCGGCGCGGCAGGCTTGGGTGGTATCGAGGGCGTTTAACATCACAAAGTCGTGGATGATGGCCTGAAAGCGCATGGCGGTAACCTCCACCCCTGCGGCTCGGAGTTTTCTGGCATAGGCTTCCCCCTCGTCCCGAAGAACGTCGGCTTCCCCGTTCAGAATCATGGCGTCGGGCAGGCCTTTCAGCTCCTCCAACGAGGCGCGCAATGGGGAGGCGGTAATTTCGCGGCGCTCTTTCTCACAGGTAGTGTATTGATTCCAAAACCACATCATCCCCGCGCGGTAAAGGTAATAGTTGCAGGCAAATTCCCGGTAAGAGCCGGTATTGAAATCGGCATTGGTGACCGGATAATACAGCAGCTGCTTGTGTATCTTGATGCCCTTTCGGTATTTGGAAAGGATGGTCATCACCGTGGCCATATTGCCGCCCACGCTGTCCCCCGCTACCGTCAGGGTATCAAGGTTCAGTTGCCAGTTCATGCCTTGGGCAATTTCGGGAATTAACTGCAGTATGTAGTAGCACTGCTCAATGGCCGTAGGGTATTTGGCTTCCGGCGAAAGGCTGTACTCCGGAAAGAACACCACAGAATTGGTGCGGGCCGCCAATTCCCGGACCAGTTTGTCGTGGGTGTGCAGGTTTCCAAAAACCCAGCCCGCTCCATGTATGTAAAAAATGACGTTTGGTATTCCCTGAACGGGTTGGGGCCAAATGCAGTAAAGCGGCACCGTTCCGTAATCGCCGGTATCTACTTCCAATTTGTAAATGGAGGCCGGGTATTTGAACACAGGAGAATCCTGGGCTTTGTTCAGCCGCTCCCGCCCTTCCTTAGGAGGCAACTGAAAAATCAGCGGCGGTATCGCAGCCTGGTCGCAAACTTCCTCGGCCTGCTTTTCCAGCGGAACACAACGTCTCATATCAAAACCACCTTCCATTGTTGGATACTATAATTTATACAAAATAAGGAAAAAGGTGCAGAGGAGGCTTGTCCTTTGCACCTTTTTGATGCTTTTCAGTTAATGATGGTGCCGCCGTTGACGTGAAACATCTGCCCGCTGACATTGGAGGAATCCTCGCAGGCTAGATAGACATAGATGGGTGCCAATTCATATGGCTGAGCAGCACGCTGCATGGGGGTGGTGGAGCCAAAGGTCTGTACCTTTTCCGGCAAGAAGCTGGACACAATCAGCGGCGTCCAAACGGGGCCGGGCGCCACCGCGTTCACTCGAATTCCCTGGGCTACCAGAGAGAGAGCCATGGAGCGGGTAAAGGCCACAATGGCCCCCTTGCTGGCGGAGTAGTCAATCAGGGTGGGGTTTCCCTCAAACGCGGTGACCGAAGCGGTGTTGATGATGGCGGCTCCCGATTGGAGTTTGGGCAGCGCCGCCTTGGTCACGTAGAAATAGGAAAAGAAGTTGCTTTCAAAGGTACAGAGCAACTGCTCCCTGGTGATATCCAAGATGCTGTTCTGAGGATACTGCACCGCCGCATTGTTGACCAGAATGTCCAGGCCCCCCAGTCCGTTGCAGGCTTGGTTAACAGCGTCCACAGCCGCCTCCTCCTGGCGCAGGTCGGCGGCAATGACGACACATTTCCGTCCCAGAGCAGTCACAGCGTCTTGGGTTTGCCTGGCGTCGCTGTTCTCCCGCAGATGGACGATGGCCACGTCGGCACCCTCCTTGGCGAAGGCCACCGCGACAGCGCGGCCGATGCCGCTGTCTCCCCCCGTAATTAGGGCCCGTTTGCCGGCCAGCTTGCCGGCGGCTTTGTAAGCCGGGTTGTCATACTGCGGTTGGGGATTCATTTCCGCTTCCCGTCCCGGCTGCCGGTTTTGATGCTGTGGCGGGAATGTATCTTTGGGTTGTGGCTGCATATTTCTACTCCTTCGCTTTTTGATATATGATTAGGATTCGCAAAAAGAGGGCGATTTATGAAGCCGACAAAACGGATAAACCCCACATCCACGCAGACGCATGGATACGGGGTTATGTTGCAGGGAATTCCAGCTCGTAAACATGAGGCGCAAGAGCAGAGTTACGGTATGTAGGCCGTCTGGAGCTCAGACGGCACGAAAAAGTCAGAAATCCGCTAGTCGTGGAATTTTCCACATTTCGGGCATTTCTGAGGGCATTTGTGAACAGGCTTCTTCTTCTTTTCCGGTTCAATGAATTTGCACTCGCAGGTACGGAAGTACTTGCACTGGGTTACTTTCTTGCCAAGGTAATCTTTGCGGTCTTTTTCGCATTTCTTGAAGTTGGGCTCGCAGTGCTTAAACTTGTCGTAGTCCCCGTGGCCCTGCTTGCCGTAGTCGCCGTAATCCTTTTTCTTGCCGTAGTCCTTGTATTCGTCGTACTCCCCGTAACCCTTGTCGTCGTAATCGTATTCGCCGTCGTAGTCGTAGTCGTAATCACTATCCCACTCGCCGTGTTGGTCGTAGTCGTAATAGTCATTACGCTTGTCGTAGCAGCCGCACGAATAGTTTCTCTCGTACTCGTAGTCGTAACTCATTTCTCTTTCACCTTATCGTATGATGATTAGGAAACTGTACAGTTTCCAAACCCAATATATGACCGCCCGTAGCCATTGGTGAAAGGTAGGGTAAAGTCGATTGGCGGTTCGGCATCCTCAAACTGCAAATCTACCGCAGGAAGTTGCTAATTTCAGTTGGTCTTTTGGAAGAGCGAATATTTTGCATGGGTGAGTCAACCTGCATCCATACAGAAACAAAGCAGCTCCCTGCGGTGCACGACAACACAGGAAGCTGCTTTGCGTTATACTACATGGAAGGGAGATAGCATTAAACGCTGGTGGCGCTCTTTTGAGGTTCTTTTGCTTTGCTGAAGCGTGTGAGCACAAACGCAATGACAATCAGCGCAATGCCGATGGAATCCGTCACAATGCCGGGGATAATGGTCAGTAGAGAAGCCACACCCAGGCAAATCCTTGCAGGCACTGCAAATTTCCAATGGAACAGATGGCCCTCAAATGCAGCCACCAGACACAACACACCAATGGTGGCGGTGATGCTGGCCAGAATGATCTCGCCTGTACCCCCCACCATGATCAGGGCCGGGGACGTGATGAAAATAAAGGGGACGATGAAAGCAACGATGCCTAAGCGGAAAGCCATAAATCCGGTTTTGTTGGGGTCGGCATCGGCAAGAGCCGCCGCTGTGTACGCGGTGATGGCAACCGGAGGGGTGATGGCTCCAACGCAGCTGAAAATGAAAATAAACATATGAGCCGCAATGGGAAGAATGCCCATTTCAATCAACGGCGGAGCCAGGACAGCTGCCAGAATGATGTAAACAGCGGTAGGCGGCATGCCGCAACCCAGAATAATAGTGATGATGGCTGCAATCACAGCACCGATATAAACATTTCCGCCGGCCACTTGAATCATGGTGTAGGACAATTTGGCTCCCAGGCCGGTCATGGAAAGAACGCCCACAATGATACCGGCTACGGCGCAGGTCGCAATAATGGACAAAACCGAACTGGAACCGGAAGCCAACGCCTCGGTAAGATTTTGAAAATTGGGGCGAGTCTCCTTTTTAAAGAATGCCACCACTACAATGGCCAGAATCGAGTAAAATGCCGCTTTGATGGCGCTGAATCCCATGCCAATCAGAACCAAAAGGCACAGGATGGGGATCATAAAGATGCCCCGTTCCTTCATGACTCCCCCGACGGAGGGAAGTTCGCTCTTATCCAGCCCTTTCAGTCCGGTTTTAATGGCGATGGCATCCACAGACAAAAGGATGGAAACATAGTACAGAAGCGCTGGCATAATGGCGGCAACCGCAATTTTGCTGTAGGGCACGCCAATATATTCCGCCATGATAAAGGCGCCCGCTCCCATAATCGGGGGGGTAAACATTCCGCCGGTGGAGGCAACCGCCTCTACCGCGCCTGCAACGTAATCCTTATAGCCGGTCCTTTTCATCAACGGGATGGTGAAGGAACCGGTGGTTACCACGTTGGCGGCAGAGGAACCGGAGATCATTCCCATCAGGCCGCTGGCAACCACGGCGGTTTTGGCGGGACCGCCGCGATAGCGCCCGGTAATGGCGTAGGAGATATCCACAAACCACTGACCGGTACCAAAGGCTTCCAAAAAGGCGCCGAAGATGACAAACAAAATAATGTAGCTTGCGGCAATACCCATGGGGGTGCCAAAGATACCTTCGGTGGAAACATACAGAAACGTGACGATACGTTTCCAGGATTCTCCCTTATGGGACAAAAAGCCTGGCATGTAC
>Ga0134092_1003158_pt1 | contig 11469 bp, 8 predicted proteins | sample 3_6taG_FD_94454 | JGI IMG/M metagenome (GOLD analysis project Ga0134092, IMG submission 94454) | Switchgrass degrading microbial communities from high solid loading bioreactors in New Hampshire, USA - 3_6_20_6_A3 metaG | ecosystem: Engineered > Bioreactor > Semi-continuous > Anaerobic > Digestate...
AGCGGTTTCCCGGGCAATTAAAATGTGCGATGCTATTAGAAAATATGAATAGAATATATATCGGATTAGGGTCGAATATCGGAGACAGCTTGGCCTATTTGGCTGATGCAGTCAAGCGGATGGAGGATTGTTTTCAGGCTCAGGCTGTGGCTTCTTCGGTTTATCGGAGTGAACCGGTTGAACTGTTGGAGCAACCTTGGTTTTACAATCAGGTGGTCCGTTTTGAAATTGACGGACTATGGAAGCCAACGAAAGTGTTGAAAGCTTTAAAAACCATCGAGGAGCAGATGGGACGGGAAAAAACGATCCGATATGGCCCGAGAGTGATCGATTTGGATTTATTACTCTTTAATAACTGGGTTTTTGAAACAGCTGGTTTGGCTGTACCTCATCTTAAATTGGAAGAGCGGTCTTTTGTTCTTTTACCGCTGGTCGAATTGGAGCCTGAAATTATCAATCCCCGTACCGGCAGGAAGCTAGCGGAGATTATCCGCGAACGTGCGGCGGAATTGAGCGCCTGTGAACGTATTTGAAGATAAGAAAACAGCGGGGATTGCTTTATGACCAAACTTGAGCGTTTAAAAAAGATCCTTTCGAGTATAGACGGTATTATAATCGGTTTTTCCGGTGGTGTGGACAGTAGCTTTTTTTATTGAAAGTTGCTCAGGAATGTTTGCCCCCTGAGAAGATTTTGGCGGTGACTGCCAGTTCTCCCATATTTCCAGGGCATGAGCTGAAGACGGCTCGGGCCTTTGCTGCGGATTTAGGCGTGCGTCACCGGGTGATAACGGCTGATCCCTTCGCAGTGCCGGAATTTGCCGCCAATGTTCCGGAGCGGTGTTATTATTGCAAACGGGCTTTGTTCACCAGGTTAAAAACGATGGCTGCAGAGGAACAACTGGAAGCCGTTGTCGACGGTACCAATTTCAGCGACCAAGGCGATTACCGTCCAGGTATGAAAGCCTGCCGAGAATTGGGAATTCGCAGTCCTTTGTTGGAGGCGGAATTGACCAAGGAAGAGATCCGAAGGTTATCGGCAGACTATCAATTGTCAACTTGGGATTTGCCTTCTTTTGCCTGTTTGGCCACTCGGTTTCCCTATGGAACCCCGATTACATTGGAAGGGGTACGCCGGGTAGAAGCGGGAGAAACTTTACTGCGACAATTGGGTTATAGACAATTTCGGCTTCGGGATCATGGAAGTATTGCCCGTATCGAGATTGAACCCCTTCAATTTGATAATCTTCTGCAACATCGAATTGCGATAATCCAGTTTTTTAAGGAACTTGGTTATGTTTATGTTTGCATGGATATGGAAGGCTACTGTTCCGGCAGTTTAAATCGGATGGTTGAAATCAGGAGCTAAACAGTTTTTTTCGCTGTGAACAAAGGACATCCGAGGGCATAGGATTGCTGATGGTTCAACGTTGACTGTAATGGATTCATTCGTTATAATCGAATTAGCAAATTATAGAAAATTAATCAAAAATAGGAGGGTGGCCCTTTTTAATTTAGGTGACTTTGTGAAAAGACGAACAATCCTTGGAAGTTATTCGAGGATACGAAAGGGATGAATGTGTTGGAAAAAGTAAAAGTAACCGTTGACGGTATGACTGTGGAAGTCTTTGCCGGTACAACCATTTTAGATGCAGCGAAACAAGCTGGCATTGAAATTCCAACTCTTTGTTATCATCCGGATCTTAACACCAGAGCCATGTGCCGGCTTTGTTTGGTTGAAGTGGAAGGAGCCCGTACATTACAGGCTGCCTGTTCACAACCAGTAGCCAATGGTATGGTGATTAAAACGTCAACTCCTAAAGTGCGGGAGGCCCGCCGGGTCAATATGGAGTTGTTGTTGTCCAATCATCCTCAGGATTGTTTGAATTGTATTCGGAATCAACAATGTGATCTCCAGCGTCTTGCGGAAAAAATGGGAATTCGTTCCCAACGGTTTGAGATGACGAAAAAGTTCGATAAATCTCTCGATCGGTCGACGGTATCCCTCGTCCGTGATCATTCCAAATGTATCTTATGCCGTCGTTGTGTGGCAGTTTGCCATCAAGTCCAAGGAGTGGGGGCGATTTATCCGACACATCGGGGGATCGATACACAGATCGCCCCGGCCGGCGATAGTGAACTCAGGGATGTCTCTTGCGTGCTTTGCGGCCAGTGCATTCAGGTTTGCCCGGTCGGTGCCCTATATGAAGTGGACGATACAGCTAAAGTTTGGGCTGCTTTGGCCAATCCGGATCTTCATGTGATCGTCCAGACGGCTCCGGCCGTTCGGGTGGCTATCGGTGAAGAAATGGGCCTGCCGGCAGGTAGCAAGGTTACAGGGAAAATGGTGGCTGCTTTACGCCGGTTGGGTTTTGCTAAAGTTTTTGATACGGATTTTGCTGCCGATTTAACCATTATCGAAGAAGGCAATGAATTGCTTTACCGTATGAAAAATCAGGACGTCTTACCGATGATTACTTCCTGTAGCCCGGGTTGGATCAAATACTGTGAGCATTTTTATCCGGAGATGCTGGATCATCTGTCCACCTGCAAATCCCCGCAGCAAATGTTCGGTGCCCTTGCCAAATCATATTATGCCCAAAAAGAGGGCATTGACCCGGCAAAGGTTTTCGTGGTAGCGATTATGCCCTGTACTGCGAAGAAGTTTGAATGCCAACGCCCGGAATTACAACATCAAGGTTTGCCTGATGTGGATGTAGTGTTGACTACTCGGGAATTAGGACGGATGTTTCGTGAAGCCGGGATCGACTTTAATGCGCTATCCGATGAAGCTTTTGATGAACCTCTGGGGATATCGACCGGAGCAGGCGCTATTTTCGGAGCTACTGGCGGCGTGATGGAAGCGGCTCTGAGAACAGTGTACGAAGTGGTGACTTTGAAGGAACTTCCCAAGTTGGATTTTGAAGAAGTCCGGGGGATGGAGGGTATAAAAGAAGCAACAGTCGATTTGGATGGAATTAACATAAAAGTGGCAGTAGCTCACGGTTTGTCCAATGCCCGTCAGTTGATGGAAAAAGTAAAAGACGGCACAGCAAATTATCAATTTATCGAGATCATGTGCTGCCCTGGCGGATGTATCGGCGGGGGAGGCCAACCGTTCCCAACCAATACCCAAACTCGAACTGCCCGGATGAAAGCCATCTATGAAGAGGATCAAGGAATGCCGATTCGGAAGTCCCATCAAAATCCGGCAGTTAAACGTTTGTATGAGGAGTATTTGGGCGAACCTTTGGGCGATAAGTCCCATCATCTGCTCCATACCCATTATACATTGCGGAAGAAATACTAATTGTGGTTTGTTTGCCAGTTCGGAAAAATATTCTTCATATTTTCCCTTGACGTCCAGCAGTTTTGATGTTAAAATAGGTTTTGCCAACGGGGGAGTAGCTCAGATGGTTAGAGCGCTACGTTGACATCGTAGAGGCCAGCGGTTCGATTCCGTTCTTCCCCACCATATTATTTTAAGAGATTAAACGGGCTTATAGCCCGTTTTTTTATTGTTTGTGGTAAAGGAAAAAGCCGGATTTTGCGCCTTCCTTCCACAGTATACAAAAACTTTCCCGCACATATAATAGTCCTAAGAATGCGGGAGGTAACAATGTCAACTTATACAATCGGTACGTTTACGATTCCACCGGAGATCCGGGAGAATCTGTTTAATGAATTAAATTTTCTTTCCAGGGAAGGGATAAAGTTAAAATTCAGCGAAAACCTTGCTGGAAAATTCCACTTTTTTTACTGTGATTTTGAAGATGACAGCGACAAATCCGAGTCTCTTTTTCGTCAATATTTGGCTAATATAATTACAGATTTAATCATGAATCCGGTAACCAAAACTTTTATGAACCGGATTTTAAAGCATAAATACCAGTTTTTTGATGATAAAGAGGCTAAGGCGATTATCGAAAATGCATATATATACCTTCATGAGCTAAAAGAATCCGACATTAATGCCATCAACCGTTACAATATGGTTTTTAAAGAAGTCAACCAATATTTGCTCCATAATTCCAATTTATATCTGGAAGGTTTTCTACGATTCCGTTTAAAGGATTATTTTAAAGAGGTGATCGATGCGGTTGATCAAGCCGTAGATCACTTTATAATGGAGAAAGAATACAGAGAATTTATTCAGTTACTCCGTTACTTTGTGGAAATTCAGGAACCCAAGATCGATGAAGTTCATGTGTTGGTCCAAAGTAAACAGGAGATTTATTTTTTAGATGAAGTTAATCAACCGGTGAAACCGGATCAAATCACTACTGTTTTGCGGGATTTGGAACCGGAAGTGGAATATGAGGACTGGCTTTTAAGTGCGTTAATTACAATGGCCCCTCGGAAGATTGTGCTTCATCTTTCAGCAAATTCAGAGATGGTCCAGACCATCTTGAGTGTATTTGAACCTCGGGTTTTTGTATGTGATGGCTGCCCTATGTGTGGTCAAACACACACAATGGTTAATCCCAAGATGGAACCCCATTAGTTTATAGATTGGGATTGACAAAGTATTTGTTTTTTGATAAACTTTAGCATAAAGTAAGACCTTTAATACTAGTCCGGCGAGGCTAGGAAGGTGAAGTGCTAAAGTCGTATTATAACCTTCTTATGCCTTGGCGTAAGAAGGTTTTTTAGTTTTGGGGGAGGCGTACCGATGTCGGATGTCATAAAAGCGCAAGTGATGGATGAGGATAATATTCGGCGGGCATTATACCGTCTTTCCCATGAAATCACCGAACGAAATAAAGGAACATCGGATTTAGTATTGATCGGAATTCGGACCCGCGGAGTTCCTTTAGCCAACCGGTTGGCTGCTTTCATCAAGCAGCATGAAGGGGTAGAGATCCCCGTCGGGATGTTGGATATTACTTTTTATCGGGATGATTTGTCACTCATCTCCCCTCAGCCGATGCTTCACCGGACGGAAATTCCGTTTAATATAACGAACCAAAAAATAGTTCTTGTTGATGATGTGTTGTTTACCGGCCGAACCGTTCGGGCTGCGTTGGGTGCCTTGATGGATCTGGGGAGGCCCAGCCAGATACAGTTGGCGGTATTAATCGACCGAGGCCATCGGGAGTTACCGATCCGAGCTGACTATGTCGGAAAAAATCTTCCGACATCCAGACGGGAAATCGTTCATGTGAGACTCGCTGAGATCGATGGTGAAGACCGGGTGGTCATCACCGAAACTGAAAATGAATCCTAATAATTTTCCGGACCCCTTTAAGTTTGTCCTGTGAGGCAAATAAGGGAGGAAGTGGAAAGTTTCTTCCTCCTTGCGGAGGATTTTTTTATGGTTTCAACCGGAAGTATCGGTTAAACAATATAAACAATATTAACGGAGGCGAAACTGATGATTGGAAAGAAAGTCGACGTAGAAGAACGTTTACCACTGCTTCAGAGTATCCCTTTAAGTTTGCAACATTTGTTCGCGATGTTTGGGGCGACGGTCCTTGTTCCTTATCTGGTAGGTCTTGACACTTCAATCACCTTATTTACCAGCGGTGTAGGTACCTTGCTTTATATCCTGATTACAAAGGGTAAAATACCGGCTTATCTTGGTTCTTCCTTCGCGTTTATCGCCGGAATGCAAGCGATTATCGGGGTCAAAGCTGGAACCCTTGGCGATCCGGATAAAATTGCGTTGGCTATGGGCGGCTGTTTTGTTGCGGGTTTAATTTACCTGGTGGTGGCAGCACTGATTGCCAAGTTCGGCACGAAGTGGCTGGACAAACTTTTGCCTCCGGTGGTTGTGGGTTCGGTTGTTATCGTCATCGGGCTGGCTTTGGCGGAAACAGCGGTTGGCATGGCATCGCAAAATATTGTTACGGCGATGGTGGCTTTGGCGATTGCGATTATTGCCTCGGTTTTCTTCAAAGGATTTTTAGGTGTAATTCCGGTTCTGATCGGGATTATCGGCGGTTACTTGTTTGCGCTGGTCACCGGCCAGATTAATTTTGATGCTGTAAAAGCGGCTTCGATCGTTGCAGTTCCTAAATTTATCCTCCCAAAATTTACCTGGGGTGGTGTGATTGCCATTGCTCCGGTGGCCTTGGTGACTATTACCGAACATATTGGGCATTTGATTGTAACCAATAATGTGGTTGGCCGGGACTTTATCAAAGATCCGGGGATGCACCGGTCTTTGAGCGGTGACGGTATTGCCACGGCTTTCGCAGCACTCTTAGGCGGCCCTCCCAATACAACCTATGGTGAGAATATCGGCGTTATGGCCATTACACGGGTGTTTAGCGTGTGGGTCATCGGCGGAGCGGCAGTTATTGCCATTATCATGTCCTTTATCCCGAAAGTCGGCGCATTGATCGGAACCATTCCGGTACCGGTGATGGGCGGAATCAGCATCATGCTTTTTGGAATTATCGCATCCGCCGGTATTCGGATGTTGGTTGAGGCGGGTATTGATTTCTCCCAAAAAAGGAACCTGATCATCGCTTCCGTAATTTTGGTCATCGGAATCGGCGGTGCCAAAGTGTCTATCTGGGGTATTGAATTCCACGGGATGGCCTTGGCAACCATCATCGGTATCCTGCTCAATTTGATTATTCCGCATACCAAAGAAATGGAAGGTGCAGAAGCAGAGGCTGTGGAGGAAGCAGCCGCAACCAAGTGATTTTAAAAATAATCCCCCTCGCTGAGGGGGATTGTTCATATCAGTGCGCAGGAGTGTGATTGAGCATGATTCAACTTCCAAAAGATATTTTGGGTTTGAAAGAGTTGTCGGCCGAGCAAATCCAACACATTTTAGATACAGCTGTCGTGTGTAAAGATATTTTCAAACGGGATTTGAAAAAGATCCCAACGTTGCGCGGGAAAACAGTGGTTACATTATTTTTTGAACCCAGCACCAGGACCCGGACCTCTTTTGAAATTGCCGGGAAATGGATGAGTGCTGATGTGGTCAATCTTACGGTCTCCTCCAGCAGTGTGGCCAAAGGTGAAAGTTTTGTGGATACGGGAAGAACCCTTGAAGCGATGGGAGTTGACGTAATTATCATTCGCCATTCGTTGGCTGGGACTCCCAAATTGTTGGCGGACACGGTTTCCGCCCATGTAATCAATGCCGGCGACGGCGCTCATGAGCACCCAACCCAAGGGTTGCTGGACTTATATACAATTCGCGAAAAAATGGGGCGGATCGCCGGATTAAAGGTAGCGATCGTTGGCGATATTCTCCATAGCCGGGTCGCTAAATCCAATATTTACGGACTATTAAAAATGGGAGCCGAGGTGACGGTGGTAGGCCCGCCGACCTTAATGCCCCGTGGTATTGAACAGCTTGGAGTCCGCGTGGAACATTCGTTGGATGCAGTCTTAAATCAGGTGGATGTGGTGAATATCCTCCGAATTCAACTGGAGCGTCAACAACGGGGGTATTTTCCGACGAAAAAAGAGTATTCCAAGTTATTTGGCGTCAATATGGAACGTCTTTCGAAGGCAGGGAACGATGTACTCATTATGCACCCGGGCCCGGCCAATCTGGGTGTGGAAATCGCCGAAGAAGTTTCGGTTCATCCCCAATCGGTCATTACCGAACAGGTGACCAACGGGGTTGCGGTTCGAATGGCATTGCTTTATTTGCTAACAGGGGGAGGGTCAAAAGATGAAATATTGCATTAAAAACGGAAAAATTATCGATCCGGCCGGCGGCTATGTCGGTGTCGGGGATATTTTAATAGATAACGGAAAAATTGCAGCTATAGATGGGGAGATTTCGGCGGACGATGCTGAGATCATCTCAGCAGAAGGTAAAATGGTCTTTCCGGGCTTGATTGATCTCCATACCCATCTCCGGGAGCCGGGACGGGAAGACGAGGAAACCATAGCTACCGGCACTAAGGCGGCACTTAAAGGCGGGTTTACTGCAGTAGCGTGTATGGCCAATACCCAGCCGGTAGCCGATAATGGCGTGGTGATCAGTTTTATACTGGAGAAAGCTCGAAAAGAGGCATATACGAAGGTATATCCATTGGGAGCGATTACGAAGGGGTTGAAAGGCGAAGAATTAGCGGAGATGGGGGATATGGTTGCATCCGGAGCCTATGGCTTTTCGGACGATGGTAATACGTTGATGAATGCCTCAGTGTTACGATTGGCTATAGAATATGCATCCATGTTTGATCGGCCGCTCATGTTGCATCAGGAAGATGTGAACTTGGCCGGTAACGGGGTGATGCATGAAGGGTATTGGTCTACCGTTCTTGGGTTGCCCGGCATTCCGGATATTGCCGAAGCGGCCATTATTGCACGGGACCTAACCATTGCTGAATTTACCGGTTTTCCGGTTCATTGCTGCCATGTTAGTACCAAAAAAGGGGTTGAGCTGATCCGGGTCGCCAAAGCCCGGGGGGTACGGGTCACCGCTGAAGCAACGCCCCACCATCTCACCTTAACGGATGCAATGATTGAAACCTTTGATACAGTGTATCGAGTCAGCCCGCCATTGCGTTCTGAGGAAGATGTGGAGGCCTTGCGCCAAGGGGTTCAGGACGGGACGATCGATGTGATCGCTACGGATCATGCGCCTCATTCTTTGGAAGAGAAACACCGGGAGTTTTCTTTGGCACCTAACGGAATGATCGGTTTGGAAACTGCCTTGGCAGTCATTTGGACGGAAATGGTTTGTACTGGTATTCTCACCCCGGAACAACTGGTTGAGAGAATGTCGGTTAATCCGGCCCGGATCCTGAAAGTAGCTGGTGGCCGGTTGCGGCCCGGCGATCCGGCCGATGTGGTCATTTTCAATCCGGATAAACAATGGACAGTCCGGTCGGAAGAGTTGGTCTCCAAATCCAAAAATTCTCCTTTCATCGGGAAAAAATTGAACGGACGGGTGGAGTCCGTTTGGGTCGATGGAATGCTTAAATATTGCAACGAAAATTTTACTTGAATAAATATAACAACATAATGTATATTTATAAATAAATCAGTTGTTAATAAATGGAGGGCAACAGGATGAAACAAGCTCGATTGGTCCTGGAAGATGGGATGATTTATTACGGAAAGGCTTTTGGGTTCGAAGGCGAAGTCGGTGGAGAAGTGGTTTTCAATACTGGAATGACAGGATATCAGGAGATCTTAACTGATCCTTCCTATAGCGGCCAGATTGTGACCATGACCTATCCGCTTATCGGAAATTACGGAATCAATGCCTTTGATCACGAGTCCCGTCATCCGTTTGCCCGTGGCTTTGTCGTGAAAGAATGTTGTGATCATCCCAGTAACTGGCGGGTTGAAACCACCCTGGATCAGTTTTTAAAAGACCATCGGGTGGTCGGGATCTGCGGCGTGGATACTCGAGCTTTAACCAAAAGGTTGCGTACCCAGGGAACCATGCGGGGATTGATAACCGTTTCTGATGAGCCTGATGCAGAGGTGATTGAAAGAGCTAAATCGTTACCTCATTTGTCAGGACAGGATTTTGTCAGATTGGCGACAACGGATCGGATTTACACCGAAGGGGATGGCGCAAAACATGTGGTGCTTATCGACTTTGGTGCAAAGGCGAACATTGCCCGTTCTTTAATTGCCCAAGGGTGTAAAGTGACAACGGTTCCTTGTGATACTAGCAGTGAAGTGATTTTAGGAATGAATCCGGATGGCATTATGCTCTCCAATGGCCCGGGAGATCCCAAAGATGTGATGTATGCTGTGGAGACTGTCAAAAATCTCCTGGGCAAACTTCCGATCTTTGGCATATGTCTTGGACATCAGATTATCGGATTGGCTTTGGGCGGCGATACCTATAAATTAAAATTCGGCCACCGGGGAGGCAATCATCCGGTGAAGAACCTGCTCAACGGCAAAGTGACGATTACTTCGCAAAACCACGGTTTCGCCGTACGGGAGGAATCTTTGGACCCGAATGTGGCTATTGTTTCCCATCGGAATGTCAATGACGGTACGGTGGAAGGTTTACGACACCGCTATTTGCCAGTGTTTTCAGTGCAATACCATCCCGAAGCCTCTCCTGGACCTAATGATTCGGAAGAGTTATTCCAAGATTTTGTGGCGATGATGGAAAGACACAGTTGACAGTGGACGGTGTACAGTTATAAGAGAAAAGGGTACTTGGTTCTAGGTAATAGGCTTCCATAACTCAGAACTCAGGACCAAGAATTTCGTACCTGGACTACTACTGTGAACTAAAGTAAGACTTTCAGCGATAAATTGTAAAGAGTGGTGACACTATGCCTCTGGATAAATCATTGAAAAAAGTATTGGTGATCGGTTCGGGACCGATCATTATCGGGCAGGCAGCTGAGTTTGATTATGCCGGGACTCAGGCGTGCCGTTCATTACGGGAAGAAGGAATTTCGGTTGTGTTGGTTAATTCCAATCCGGCGACGATTATGACCGATGCCAACATGGCCGATCGGGTATATATCGAACCGTTGACAGTGGATTCGTTGCGGCGGATTATCGCAAAAGAGCGGCCGGACGGTTTACTGCCGACGTTAGGCGGGCAGGTGGGCTTAAACCTGGCAGTACAGCTGTCCGAAGCCGGCATTTTGGATGATTATAAAGTCAGGCTCTTGGGAACACCGCTGGAAGCGATTAAAAGGGCGGAAGACCGCCAGTTATTTAAGGAAACCATGTTGCAAATCGGGGAACCGATTCCGGAGAGCACCATCGTTTCTAAACTCCGGGAAGCCTTGGAATTTGCGGATAGAGTCGGTTATCCCTTGATTGTCCGTCCGGCCTATACCATGGGTGGTACCGGAGGAGGGATTGCCTATAATAAAGCGGATTTGGAGGCCATTACCGTCAAGGGGTTGACGTTGAGCCCCATTGGTCAGGTTCTTTTGGAACAGTCGGTGGCCGGATTTAAGGAGATAGAGTATGAAGTGATGCGGGATGCGAATAATACCTGTATCACCGTATGTAACATGGAAAATTTCGATCCGGTGGGGATTCATACCGGGGACAGTATTGTGGTGGCTCCCAGTCAAACCCTTTCCGACTGGGAATATCAAATGTTACGTTCGGCAGCGCTTAAAATCATCCGTTCTTTGGGGATTGAAGGCGGATGCAACGTTCAATTTGCTCTCGATCCGAACAGTTTGCAATACTATGTGATCGAAGTCAATCCCCGGGTAAGCCGGTCCAGTGCTTTGGCTTCCAAAGCAACGGGATACCCTATCGCCAAAGTGGCTGCGAAGATTGCTGTAGGGTATCATTTAGATGAGATTAAAAACGCTGTTACCGGAAAAACGTATGCTTCATTCGAGCCGGCTTTGGACTATGTAGTCGTGAAGATTCCGCGGTGGCCTTTTGATAAATTCAATTTAGCCAACCGGAAGCTGGGGACGCAAATGAAAGCTACCGGTGAAGTGATGGCCATTGACCGCTCGCTGGAATCCGCCTTGATGAAAGCCCTCCGTTCACTGGCAATCAAACAATACGGACTGGCATTACCGGAAGCGGCGGAGC
>Ga0134092_1003161_pt1 | contig 11456 bp, 10 predicted proteins | sample 3_6taG_FD_94454 | JGI IMG/M metagenome (GOLD analysis project Ga0134092, IMG submission 94454) | Switchgrass degrading microbial communities from high solid loading bioreactors in New Hampshire, USA - 3_6_20_6_A3 metaG | ecosystem: Engineered > Bioreactor > Semi-continuous > Anaerobic >...
CTCCGCAGAATCCGCCTGAACCGCAACTACCAAAGAGAATCACCAGCAAAAGCAGGAAAAGCAGTAAGTTATCATCTCCTCTGCCGAATCCGAATCCCATATTTTCACCCCATTTCATGAATATTGGATGATATATCATATGAAATGCAGCTATAAAGTGTGAATAGGCTTACCCCCTCTCTGGCCGGGAAATCTATGCTGAGATATTTTTCACCTATGGAGTTGAGGAACATATAATAAATAAAGTAAAAAGCCAGGAAGTGGGGAGGCCTTATGGACGAAAAGAATTTGGAAACGAGAATTCGAGCGGCATTGGAGAAGTACAAAAAAGCCCCTTTTGTGCATAACGGGCGCTCACTGGAAACAGGTATCGATTGCCTGGGATTTATCATATTGTTTTACAAAGAGTTCGGGATATACATTCCCAACGATGACGGCCGCTATATTGAGGAAGACTGGTATAAACATGAACCGGACCGCTATATTAAGGCCATAAAGGCCTTAGGGGGCAAGAAGGTAGGAATTGATGAACTGAAGCCCCTTGATTTGGTGTACTTTGCAATCAGCAGAAACATCATCACCCATACGGGAATCATGATCAACAGCAAAGAGTTTGCCCATATGTCGCCGACAAAGGGTTTTTCAGTGGATAGGCTGGAAAGATCCTGGAGGAGAATGTATAGGGGCGCCGTCAGGCTTATTGAAGGCTAACGGAACTGCCCTGGAGAAGTTGTCCGGTTTTTGTGGATATGATACAATAGGAATGACGAAAGAGCTCATGTACAAAGACGGCTCGGATGCCTGTTAGATTGGAGAGACCCATGGGATACAGAGAGATCTTTGATGAAATAAAAAAGGGCCGACTGGGCCGCTTATACCTTTTTCACGGCGAAGAAGAGTACATCAAGGAACAGGCTTTGAACCAAATGGTAGAAGTCCTGGTTCCCCCTGATTTCAGGGATCTGAATTACCAAACGCTGGACGGGACTCAGGCAGGGGTGGAGCAGATCATTCATGCCTGTGAAACCCTGCCCTTTATGGCAGAACGGAGATTGGTCGTGATCAAGGATTCGATCCTGCTGGAGGAGAAGAAGGATTCGGGAGCGGAAAAGCAGCTTGAGGCCTACCTGGAGACCTTGCCGGAAACCACTTGCCTGGTTTTTTATAACAGGGGAAACACGGACAAAAGGAAAGCCCTGTACAGCTTTATCAAGAAACGCGGCAAAGCGGTTGAATTTGAAAGGCTTACTCCTCAAGACCTGCAGCGCTGGGTCGGTTCTACATTGAAAAAACAGAATAAAACCATGTCCCCGGAGGACATACAGTATTTTTTGTATTTGACGGGAAATAAACTGGAAGACGTTTCAAATGAGCTGGCGAAGCTGGTTGCCTATGTCGGGGATAGGGCAAGCATTCGGCGGGAGGATCTGGACAGAATTGTCACCCGCAACCCGGAGCATACCGTTTTTCAGCTGGTGGAAGCCATCGGAGAGAAGAAAAGCGGACAGGCCCTTGCCCTGCTGGACGAGCTTTTATATAACGGCCAGCCTTTGCTGGCTATTCTCTCCATGATTGCCAGGCAGTTTAGGCTGATTCTGCAGTGCAAGATCCTCGGGGAGAGGGGCTATACGAAAAAGGATATCGCCATGAGGCTGGAAACCCAGTCCTTTGTTGTGGAGAAGTGCATCCGCCAGGGAAGGAACTTTTCGGTGGAGCAGCTGGAAAAGGCTTTAGAGGAATGCCTGAATGTGGATTACGGCATCAAAAGCGGCAGGATGAAAGACCGCCTAGGGGTTGAGCTTCTTATTATAAAAATGTGCAAATAGCGAAAAAAGCTTGCTTCAGGCAGCGGACACAAAAAAGCTTCCCAATCAGGAGGAAGCTTTTGCTGTCTAAAGAACATTTAGTTCGCCTTTTCTACAGCTCTTAAACGAAGAGCCAGTCTTGCTTTCTTGCGGTTTGCGGCATTTTTATGGAGTACGCCTTTGGAAGCGGCCATATCGATCTTCTTCACTACACTGGGATAGAGGGCTTTTGCAGAATCCAAGTCACCAGCTGCGATGGCGGCATCAAACTTCTTGATGATGTTTCTCACTCCGGACTTCACCATTCTATTTCGAAGAGTTTTTACTTTGGTAACTTTCACTCTTTTGATTGCAGACTTAATATTAGGCAAAATATTCACCTCCTCGAATCGTAATCAACAAAGGTTATTTTATCATGTCCATTTCAAAATGACAAGAGAAAAATAAGCCAAGATGGAGAATTTTCATGATCAGTCCTATTTTTTCCGAATCCTGCATAATCATTCCTTCCTGCGGCTTTCGAATAAAAAGCCGGATCCTTGTTTAAGCTATGAATGAGTGGGCTTTTTTGACCGTTTCTGCTTGATAGGGACGGCTATCATTTTTTCTTCTAATAGGAGGGAATGATTTGAAAAACATACGAACGGACCTTGCCCTCGAGGCAAAGGAAATGCATTCTGAGCAAAACCAGGATTCCATTCCCGGGGTCAAGGTGGATCAGTATCAAGATGATGATATCACGGTAACCCGTGTGGAAATTATGTCCCCTTTGGGAGAGGAAAGGCTTGGAAAGCCCCAGGGCCATTATATTACCATTGAGGCTCCGGGAATCAAGAACAGGGATCCTGAATATGAAGAAAAGGTCAGTCAATATTTGGCCGATGAGCTGAGGAAGATTACCAGGCTTGGTCCAAGCAGCACGACTTTGATTGTGGGGCTGGGAAACTGGAGGATCACACCCGATGCCCTTGGGCCAAAGGTTGTTGAAAGGATGATGGTGACAAGGCATATTCTGGAGCTTATGCCGGACCAGGTGGATGAACGGGTGAGATCCGTTTGTGCCATTGCGCCGGGCGTGTTGGGAATCACAGGGATTGAGACAGGGGAGATCATCAAGGGAATAGCCGACAGGATCAAGCCGGATCTGATCATCGCCATTGATGCCCTGGCTTCAAGAAAGACGGACCGCATAGGATGTACCATTCAGATTGCCGATACAGGGATCAGTCCGGGATCCGGCATCGGGAACAGGAGAACAGCCATCAACGCAGAAACCCTGGGAGCTCCCACGATTGCCATCGGTGTTCCGACGGTTGTATATGCCCATACAATCGGAAGGGATTCCCTTGAAATCCTGATCCGGGAGTTCTCCAATCAAGCAGTGCCTGGAAGTCCCTTTTACAAAATGCTGAAGGAGATGGATGAAAGCCAGCTGGATGCCCTGGTGGCTCAAGTGTTGACTCAGGGCCTGGGGGATCTGGTTGTGACCCCTAAGGAAGTGGACATGCTCATCGACGATGTAGCCGGCATCATCTCAGACGGTTTGAATTTGGCATTGCACCAGGATATTTCGCTGGAAGAAGTACAACGCTTTCTTCACTAGGACCTAAGATCGGCAGGCGCTTTACCAAAAACCGCCTGTCGATTTTTTTATGAGCGGTCATAGTTTCCTTTGCCCCTGAATAGGATAGATATAGTCCTTTTTGTGTTATATACGTCCAGGAAATGGGGTGCAAAGGATTGATCAGAATCAAAGTGTTACGGTTGAGAAGCATCCTTTATTATTTATTGCTCATCGTGATTATTGCAGCCATACTCTATTTAGGCCTGAGGATATTGATAAACCGACCCCTTCGCCCACAGGCGACGGATATTCAGACCGGAACCAAAAGGGAAACGGAATCGGTGGAAGTCAAAGCTGCGCCCTACGAATCCCTGCTTAAGACGGCTTATCCGATCCTGTCTTCATCGACGACGATGAAAAATGACGGATTCTTTTCAGAAATATGGCGCTGGATTTCCAAAGGGGATCTGAGGGATCCCAAAAGGATCATAGCCTGCCAGATGCCCTTTTTATATGGATATGGGGTTTTGGACATGGAACAATCAGAGGGCCCAGAGGAAGCGGAGGAATGGGAGGAGCCGGAAGACCGGCAAGACCTGGGGGAACTTGTGTTGGTGTCGAGGAGCGGAATCGATCGGGCTGAACTGGGGCAGCCGGATCCTTTGGATGATGATCCCGCGATCGTCATCGACGGGGAAGAGGAACCCATGGATCGGGAGCCTGAGATTCCCGATGAGATCAAAATTATCGTGGAGCAAATCAAGGACGATCTACCGCCCCTTACATTATCAGGAGAAGGCCCCTTAATCATGATTTATCACACCCACTCCAGGGAGGCTTATAAGCAGGACAGTGTGAACAAATACCAGGCTGTTGCCGCATTTCGAAGCAATGATCCCAATTATACGGTGGTGAAGGTGGGGGAATCCCTTGCCGGATATTTACAGGCCTTGGGGATACCGGTCCTTCATGATAAAACGGAGCATGAAAGGGATGATTTCAATAAATCCTATTACCGGTCCCTGGAAACCCTTCAGAAAAGGATGCAGGAGTTTAAGTCCCTGCAGATTTTTATAGATATTCACCGAAACGCCTATGAGCCCGGGACCAGGAAGGCGGATGATGAGGTTGTGATCATCAACGGGGAAAGGGTTGCCAAAATCATGGTTGTCATCGGGACCGGGAAGGGATATGTAGGTGGCTTCAAAGACAAGCCAAACTGGCAGGAGAATGCCAAGCTGGCCATTAAATTGACCAACAAGGTCAACGAGCTGTATCCGGGTCTGGCAAAGCCGGTATATTATAAGGATGGGAGGTATAATCAGCATATCTCGACAAAAGCCATTTTGATCGAAATCGGCAGCAATCTGACCACGATGCAGGAAGCGGTAAGGGCTACCAAATATCTGGCCGAAGCCATCAGCCAGATAATTGAATAAACTTGTTTATAAAATCTCTCCGAATGGGGAATGCTAATCATTAGCCATTCTGTCCCGGGGAGGTTTTTTTATGAATCGGATGGAGCGAAAGCGATTAAGAAAGAGGAGCAGGAGGTATCTTTTTTTTATCTTTTTATTATGCAGCGTCATCTTTGCATCGGGAGTCCTCGTTGTCAATGATGTGATGGTGAGGATGACGGCTTTGTCGCAAGATGAAAATCTTTTCTCTGCCGGCAATGTGGAAAGGGCGGTCATGAAAATCGGGCAAAAGCTGGAACTGGAGCAATTTGCGGCGAGGCTTAATGGCTTCATCGGCCTGCTGTGGGCAGCCGCAGGAGATTTTGTAAGGGTGATCTTTCAACTGGGCGAAGAGGCCCTTGAAAAGCTGCTCCATAGAAATTTGTTGCTTTTTTTTCGCTAATTCTTTATTATATAATGATGTAGTCGTTCATTACAAAAGGAGGAAATATGATGCCCAGTTCCAGGCAGCAGAGAATTAGGAATTTCTGCATTATCGCCCATATAGACCACGGTAAATCCACTTTGGCCGATCGTTTGCTGGAAACAACCGGCGTTCTTTCGGAAAGGGAAATGGAAGAACAGGCCCTCGACAATATGGATTTGGAGAGGGAGCGAGGAATTACCATCAAAGCCAAGGCCGTCCGGTTGGTATATAAGGATAAAAAAGGTGAGGAATATATTTTGAATTTAATCGATACTCCCGGCCATGTGGACTTTACCTATGAGGTTTCACGAAGTCTGGCTGCATGCGAGGGAGCCATTTTGGTTGTAGACGCTTCCCAGGGAATAGAAGCCCAGACCCTGGCCAATGTTTATATGGCACTGGATCACAATCTTGAAATTGTTCCCGTTATCAATAAAATAGATCTGCCCAGTGCTCGACCGGACTGGGTAAAAAAAGAGATAGAAGACGTGATTGGATTGGATGCCTCCGATGCGCCCCTCATTTCAGCCAAAAACGGCATTGGAATCGAGGACGTTCTGGAAAGCATCATCGAACGGATCCCCCCTCCGGAGGGGGATGAAAATAAGCCCCTTCGGGCATTGATCTTCGATTCTTTTTATGATAATTACAGAGGTGTGATTGTATATGTCCGGATCAAGGAGGGCTCCCTGAAGGTCGGAGACCGGATCCGGATGCTGGCGACCGGCAAGGAGTTTGAAGTAACAGAGCTGGGGACTTTTCGGCCATACTTGAGTCCCCTGCAGGAGCTGAAGGCAGGGGATGTTGGATATATTGCAGCCAGTATCAAAAATGTGAGGGATACCCGGGTCGGCGATACCATTACCCATGCATCCACTCCCGATGTCCAGGCTTTGCCGGGTTACAAGAAGGTACAGCCCATGGTATACTGCGGAATCTATCCTGCAGACGGAGCCGATTATGAGGAGCTCAGGGATGCTCTGGAAAAACTGCAGCTCAATGATGCTTCGCTGGTATTTGAACCCGAGACCTCGGCGGCCCTGGGCTTTGGCTTCCGCTGCGGCTTTTTGGGCCTTCTTCATATGGAGATCATACAGGAAAGGCTCGAGCGGGAATACAATCTCGATTTGGTTACGACCGCTCCCAGCGTCATATACAGGGTGATGAAAACAAGCGGCGAGATAATTGAGGTTTCCAATCCCACAAACCTTCCCCCTGCTGCTGAAATTGCCTATATGGAAGAGCCCATGGTAAAGGCTCAGATCATGTCTCCCTCTGAGTTCGTCGGTTCCGTTATGGAGCTGTGCCAGGAGCGGAGAGGGATTTACAAGCACATGGAATACATCGATGACAGCAGGGTGATCATCACCTATGAGCTTCCGTTGAATGAAATCATCTATGACTTTTTCGATGCCCTAAAATCCCGTACAAAGGGCTATGCTTCCTTCGATTATGATCTCATCGGATATCGTGAATCCAAGCTGGTGAAGCTGGATATTCTCCTAAACGGTGAAATGGTGGATGCCCTGTCCCTGATCGTCCATGAGGAGAAAGCCTATGCCAGGGGCCGGGCCATTGCCGAGAAGCTGAAGGAAGTCATACCCCGCCATCTCTTTGAAATTCCGATCCAGGCGGCAATAGGGAACAGAATTATTGCCCGGGAAACGGTCAAAGCCCTCAGGAAGGATGTCCTGGCAAAATGCTACGGCGGCGATATCACCCGTAAGAAAAAGCTTTTGGAGAAGCAAAAAGAGGGTAAGAAGAGGATGCGTCAGGTAGGTTCGGTGGAGCTGCCCCAGGAAGCCTTTATGGCAGTCCTGAAACTGAACTAGCCAGAAAATAACATAGGCTATGGCTTTAGGATTAGGCGGTATGATTATGATGAGAGAACTAGGATTATATCTGCACTTTCCTTTTTGCAAGCAAAAGTGCTTTTACTGTGATTTTCCCTCCTATGCCGGCATGGAGGAGTGGATGGAGCCTTATCTGGCAGCATTAATCGATGAGCTCAAAAGCTGGGAACAGCCCCTTCGCAATAACCAAATAAAGACGATTTTTCTGGGTGGGGGTACTCCCACCCTTTTTCATGGGGAGCAAATCAGGCATTTGCTGGAGGCATGTCGAGATTATTTGGACGTTTCTGAATCAGCGGAGATTACAATAGAGGGAAATCCGGGCACCGTTGATTTCGAAAAGCTGTCTATTCTCCATGAGGCCGGAGTCAACCGTTTGAGCATGGGCCTTCAGGCATGGCAGCCCCGCCTTTTAAAAACCCTGGGTAGAATCCACAGCAGGCAGGATTGGCTGGACGCCATCCTCTGGGCCCAAAAGGCCGGCTTTGACAATATCAACGTCGATATCATGTTTGGCCTGCCGGGCCAGACCCTTGATGAATGGAGGGAGACCATCGAGGAGGTATGCAAGCGGGATATCCAGCATGTATCCACCTACAGCCTAAAGATCGAGGAAGGCACCCCCTTTCAGCGCCGGTTCCATGAAGGGAAGCTGGCACTGCCTTCCGAGGAAGAAGAGCGGGAGATGTATCATACCGCTATTGGGCTTTTCAGGGAGCATGGGCTTTGGCAGTATGAGATCTCGAATTTTGCAAAAGAGGGAAGAGAGTGCAGGCATAATCTCATTTATTGGAACAATGAATGGTATATCGGATGCGGAGCCGGAGCCCATTCCTATTTTAACGGCGAACGCTTTTCCAATACAGCTCATATCAAGGATTATATCGCTGCCGTCGGTCAGGGACAGAGGCCTGTAGTACAACGGGAAGTCATTGACAGGGAAGATGAGATATTCGAGACAATCATGCTGGGGCTCAGGCTGATCAGGGGGATTCAAAAGACAAGCTTTTTCCGCAGGTTCGGAGTACAGATCACGGACCTTTTCCATGATGAGATCAAGCTGTTGAAAGAAGAAGGACTGATGGAAGAGGGAGAAGATTCCGTCTTTCTTACACTAAGGGGGCTGGATCTTCAGAACACGGTGCTCCTGACTTTTATGAAATGATTTTGACCTTTGCTGAAAAAAGCTATTGACAAAGGCATATTGAAGTGATAATTTAAGGATGTGGTTTAGCACTCATCGGAAGAGAGTGCTAACAAGGTTCGATCAAACGATAAGAATGGGGGTGACATCTATGGAGCTCGGTGAAAGGAAACTTCAAATTTTGCAAGCGATTATCGATGACTTCATCATATCGGCTGAGCCTGTAGGTTCGCGTACCATTGCCAAAAAGTATGGAATGGGCATTAGTTCTGCTACCATACGAAATGAGATGGCTGATCTGGAAGAAATGGGATATTTGGAACAACCCCATACCTCATCCGGCAGGATACCATCCGACAAAGCGTATCGTCTTTATGTGGATAGGCTCATGAAGGTAAGGGCGTTGTCGCCTGTTGAGGCTGAAAGCATTAAGAGGATATACGATAAAAAGATCCGGCAGATCGAACAGGTTATTGTACAAACTACAAAGATCCTGTCAGAAATGACAAACTATACATCCGTTGTGATTGCACCTGTCCCCCAGGAAGTTCTCATACGCCATATCCAGCTTGTACCGATAGATACGCACTTTGCCCTGGTTGTAGTAGTAACGAACACGGGCATTATTAAGGATTCCATCGTCATGATACCCGACGGAATGGATTCCGATTATCTCAACCGTATTTCCAATATTCTCAACGAGAAATTGAGGGGAAAGAATTTAAGAAATATAGGAGGAGAGTTTTTACCGGAAATTCACCAGGAGTTTTTGAAGAACAGGAAGTTTTTTAATTCTCTGGTTGACGCTTTGACCGAAAGCCTGAGTACCCAGGAACAGCGGGATGTCTATTTGGGAGGAACAAGCAATATCTTTAACTTCCCTGAATACCAGGACATTTTAAAGGCAAAGGCCTTTTTGAGTTTGATGGAGGAAAAGGAACTTCTATACAACGTATTGACGAAGTCCACCGATGAAGGAGTGACGGTTACGATCGGAGCTGAGAACGAAGTGGAAGAGATGAAGGAGTGCAGTATCGTGACCGCAACTTATCACATCGGAGATAAGATGATTGGGACCATTGGAATCATCGGTCCCACGCGAATGGAATATTCCAAAGCCGTTTCAGTGATGGATTATATGGGGAAAACCCTGAGCGCTTATTTGACCAGGCTTTTTACCAAGTAGGGAGGCTGCAGACTTGGTGATTTTCACTGTAGCCGGTTATCAATGATAGTAAAAGAAGGTGATGGAGTGGATCAACAAGAAGTAAAAAGGGAAGAAATGCAAAAGGAAGAAACCGTGGCAGCGGAAGCCTGTGAGCTTGATTGCCAGGTTCCGTCAGAAGGAACGGGAAAAGATCATCAGGAGGAGCCTCTAAAAGCAGAGGAACTTCAGGAGCAGCTGGCAAGAATAGAGGAGCTTCAGAAACAGTTGGAAGAAGCGACTCAGAAAAGAGACGAATACCTTGCCCTGGCTCAAAGAGCCCAGGCTGACTTCGACAACTACCGAAAGCGAAACCGGAATGCGATCGCTGAAGCCTATCGCGATGCCAGTGCAGAGACCATCGGAGCTTTTCTGCCTGTTTTGGATAACCTGGAGCGCGCCCTGGATTCATCCCGGCAAAGCGGGGTGAATGATGCATTCTACCAGGGTATAGAAATGATAGTCAAGCAATTTAGGGATGTTCTCACGAAAATGGGCGTTGAGGAGATCCCGGCATTGGGCCAACCCTTCAATCCCGAAGTTCACAATGCAGTGATGCAGGTGGAATCCGATGAAGAGCATCCGGAAAATACCGTTGTTGAAATTCTGCAAAAAGGCTATCGACTGAAAGACAAGATCATCCGATACAGCTTGGTGAAAGTTGCCAAGTAATTCCAAAATATCAAATAAAAAGGATCATTCTTTTTTTATTCTATACATTTGAAATATACCAGTAGACAAGGAGGATAATGAAATATGGGAAAAATCATAGGCATTGACTTAGGAACCACCAATTCCTGCGTCGCTGTGATGGAGGGGGGAGAGCCCGTTGTTATCCCCAATGCTGAAGGAGGCAGGACCACTCCTTCCGTTGTCGCCTTTACCAAGGACGGGGAGAGACTGGTAGGTCAAATTGCAAAGAGACAGGCAATCACCAATCCGGAACGCACCATTATCTCTATTAAGAGGTCAATGGGAACGGATCGGAAGATAAAGATAGATGATAAGGAATATTCGCCTCAGGAGATTTCCGCCATGATTTTGATGAAGTTAAAACAGGATGCTGAGGCTTACTTAGGAGAAAAGGTAACCCAGGCAGTAATCACCGTTCCGGCCTATTTCAATGACAGCCAGAGGCAGGCTACAAAGGATGCCGGAAGAATCGCCGGATTGGAAGTGCTCCGTATCATCAATGAACCCACTGCTGCTTCCCTGGCATATGGCCTGGACAAGGAAGAGAATCAGAAGATTTTGGTATATGACCTGGGTGGGGGTACCTTTGATGTATCCATCCTGGAAATCGGAGACGGGGTATTTGAAGTCCTGGCCACCAACGGAAATACCCACTTAGGCGGCGATGACTTTGACGAAAGAATTATCGATTACTTGGTTTCCGAGTTTAAGAAGGAGCATGGCATCGATTTAAGGAAAGATAAGATGGCTCTTCAGAGGCTGAAGGAAGCGGCGGAAAAGGCAAAGATAGAGCTCTCCGGTGTCCTGACGACCAACATCAACCTTCCTTTTATTACTGCAGATGCATCCGGTCCAAAGCATCTTGATATTACATTGACAAGGGCAAAATTTGACGAGTTAACAGCAGATCTGGTGGAGAAGACCATGGAGCCCCTGCAGGCGGCTTTGAGGGACGCCGGACTGACTGCTGCGGATATTGACAAGGTGATTTTAGTCGGAGGTTCCACCAGAATTCCGGCGGTCCAGGCGGCTGTTAAGAAGGCCACAGGCAAGGAGCCCCATAAGGGAATCAACCCAGATGAGTGCGTGGCCATTGGAGCGGCAATACAAGCCGGAGTCCTGGGCGGCGAGGTGAAGGATGTACTTCTTTTGGACGTCACACCTCTGTCCCTTGGTATTGAGACCCTGGGCGGTGTTTTCACGAAGCTCATTGAGAGAAATACAACAATACCCACCAGGAAGAGCCAGATCTTTTCAACAGCTGCAGACGGCCAGACCAGCGTAGAAATCCATGTGCTCCAGGGAGAAA
>Ga0134092_1003165_pt1 | contig 11441 bp, 12 predicted proteins | sample 3_6taG_FD_94454 | JGI IMG/M metagenome (GOLD analysis project Ga0134092, IMG submission 94454) | Switchgrass degrading microbial communities from high solid loading bioreactors in New Hampshire, USA - 3_6_20_6_A3 metaG | ecosystem: Engineered > Bioreactor > Semi-continuous > Anaerobic >...
AACCAGTGCATGACATCGGCATGACTGCTGGCTATGCCAAGCTGGGCGCCTTCACTGTGGCAGATAAGCCATGGCTTTTCCGGTTTTATATTGTATTGCCTGCACAGATAAACACATAATTCTACAGCTTCACGATACACCTTGCCAAAATAAACCGGATCCGTCAGGTCGTCTTCACAGATCTCAAAACCTATATATCCTGTGTTGTTCGCATTTTGAGCCGCTCCGAGGGATCCGCTCCCTGAGTGCCAGCCTGCCATATCCCACGGAAGAGTTTGATACGTTGCTATACTGCCGTCCTTAAGCTTGCCGATAAAAGCATGGGCACATACTTTCTTTCCGCCCGGTGTCGGCTGGTTCCAGTGATTGCCATATTCATTTTTGCCCAGCAGCCCGTCATCCGGGCCTATATAACGCTTCAGCCACGGATTATTGGCTCCGGTGGAGTGCACCATAATGCCCTTCGGTATGTGCTTTTTGCCGGCCTTATAGCATTCATTATTCGTCAGGAACAGAGTACGCAGATTCATCTTCATTTCCTCCCTTTTCATACTGCTTTCTCGGCAGCCATGATCACAGTTTCATGTCACAGTACCGACTCCCCTGCACTTTATTTGATTCCTACGGAGAAGATTATGTGTAAAATATTGTTTACCACAATATGGATATGTTCATGTTTTGTGAAATGTTACATGGCATTGTTGCATACAGGCTGGCAGCGAAGTGTTTACGTTCAGAAGTCTGCTCGCAGACTTGTGTCATATCATCAGAAACGCAACGTTTTTTGTGTAATCCTGGTGAAAATTGTTATAAAAATAAAAATAAAAAAGGGTCTCATTTTCTGAAACCCTTGATTTTGCTGGTCGGAGTGACTGGACTTGAACCAGCGACCTCTTGCACCCCAAGCAAGCACTCTAGCCAAACTGAGCTACACCCCGGCAACGCATATGAATTATAGCACAGACGGAGTGTCATTGTAAAGTATTTATTTTGTCATTATTCAATAAAATTGATATATTTTCTCCTGATTATAAGTTTACCGAGCCGTACACCGATGCTCTCCACTTGTCAGAACTGCGGTTTTCTGCCTGTTACAAGAACATAGATGATGTAAACTATAAACACAAGTATAGCCAATGGAAGTACTACCCTAAGAGCAAATCCAAGCAGTTTCAGTGCTATGATCGCCAAAACAGCAATAATGCAGATGGAAATCAATGTTTTAATGATGTTGTTCACAACCCTCACTCCTTCACTACATTTTACAAACTAAGCGAGTTTAATATTCCATATATGTGAAATGCATTTCTGATAATATATACGTCATTCTCACGCTAATGTCTTATTGTTTTGCTGATAATTTCACCATATATTAAAGCCGGCATTGTATGATATCCTCGCCACTGCTTCAAGAACGCTGAAAACATCATTTTCAGTGTTGAAGCATCCGAAGCTGAATCTGACTATACCCTGCCTGAGAGTTCCCAAAGTCCTGTGTGCTGCAGGTGAACAGTGGAGGCCTGCCCTGGTCAGTATACCGTAATCCTTATCCAGTATATTGCTAAGCTCCGAAGAATCCATTTCTGCAATATTCATTGCCACGATACCTGAATTCTTATCAATATCAGCATCGCTGTACAGTATAACACCCGGTATTTGCGACAATCCGTCGATCATAAGCCGGACAAGACGGTTTTTATACTCATGTATTATTTCCGTACCGATCATGCCGACATATCCGGCACCAGCCCCGAGCCCAACGATGCCAGGCGTATTAAGCGTTCCGCTTTCCAGCATATCCGGCATCATTTCCGGCTGATATATATACTCGGAGTTGCTTCCGGTGCCGCCCTCCATCAGCGTCTTTAATCTGATGCCTTCTCTCACATACAGTCCTCCGGTTCCCTGAGGACCCAGCAGACCCTTATGGCCGGGAAATGCCAGCATATCTATGCACTGAGCCTCAACATCCACATTGACGGATCCTGCTCCCTGCGATGCATCAACAAGGAATGCTGTGCCATATTGCCTCGACAGCCGTCCGATCTCAGCAACAGGCATTATTATCCCGTTCACATTTGAAGATAAAGTACAGATTATGAGGGTTGTGTTCGATTTGATTTCTCTTTTTATATCATCAGGATCGACTTCTCCTCTGATGCCTCCCCTTACAACGGAAAGCTCTATGCCCATGTCACGCTCCAGTGTCCTTAGCGGACGCATGACAGCATTATGTTCCATCGGTGTGGTTATTATATGGCATTCTGGTGAAGCCAGGCTTTTGATCGCTATATTCAAAGCCTCTGTTGCATTTTTTGTGAATGCGAGCCGCATGGGGTCGCTTATATTAAAAAGCTTACAGACTGTATTCCGGGCATTCGTCACCGCCATCGAGGCCTGCAGCGACAGATAATGTCCTCCCCTGCCCGGATTTGCACAATATTCCCGCATGCATCTATCCATTTCCGTTATAACACATGCGGGCTTCGGGAAAGATGTTGCAGCATTGTCCAAATATATCATAAAAAGCCCCTTTGCCGTTTTTTAGTCCAGTAATATACTATGGACTCCCGGCCTGGGCTGTTAACCTATTCTCCGTATTCGAGGCTCTTGCCTGCCAGTTTTAGTATTACAAGCGCTATGGCACCGCCAACGATAGCAGTGATAAGCTGTGGCCAGCTGAACAGGTTTGTTAGTGTAACAGCCTGCTGCGGCTTCATTTCAACAAGCGAAGTAAACACCGATATGGACGCATACAGGAAAGCGAATTTGAGTACTGCTCCTGCAGCTACACCAAGGACCGGACCAGGTATAAATGCGACGGATTTCTTCCTTCTCAGCAGATGGAAAAGCAGGACTATAATAACGTTGCCTATGATAATGAAGGGTGAAAATCCAAGCACCAGCGGAGCAATCGGTGCCTTATTTGTAAAGGCCGATACCAGCGGAGCTATGACAGATATAGCCACACCGCTCCACAGTCCCGCGGCAGCTGTAGCAACAAGCAAAACTGCATTCACGACAGGACCCACAATAAAGTTATTGTATGGTATGAACTTCCCGAATATCTGAAATGCTATGGCCACTGCAAGCAACAGGGCGGTTCTTGTTAAAAAGCGGACCTTGTTCTTCATATACATTCCCCCAGTAAATAATTTAATCACAGAGATTATACCACGCTGTATCCAAAAATCACATAAAAAAAGAGCGAAGTATACGTCGAACAGCTCGCACTTTGGAAACACAACCGGAATAAACGGTACTGCCGGTCCTGAACTGACATTATCCGCAAATGTATAGGCGGGCGTCATTACGCAGACCGGCAGCACACCATAAGCCTCACATCAGCATCGGCTCAAGCTGTTTACCCTCCAGAGCAGCCTCAATCGCCGGTATGATGAGTTCAAACTTCGCTATAATCGAATTACTCTTCTTCTCCGGATCATCCTGTCCATACGGCACAAAAAATACATTTTTGCAGTTTTGTAAAAAACCTATGTTCCTTGCATTTATCCCAAGGCCGTCATTAGTAGATGGAGCCAGCAGAAGAGGTCTCCCGTTCCGTAAATGTGCCTTGCATGCCATGGTCACTGGTGTATCCGTAATGCCGTTGGCCAGCTTGCCCAGTGTATTGCCGGTACACGGAGCCACCACAAGGATATCCAGCAGCCTTTTAGGTCCGATCGGTTCAGCATCTGTGATCGTCCTGATGATCTCCTTCCCGGTCACAGCCTCGATCCTGTTCTTCCACTCATCTGCTCTGCCGAACTTCGTATCGAATTTATCAACCGAATATGATATGACAGGCGTTATATCTGCTCCCTGAGCAGACAGCTTCTCCATTTCGGCCATAACCTTCGAAAACGTGCAGAATGAGCCGGTAAAGGCAAATCCGACCTTCACACCCTTCAACTGCATGATTTACACCCCCAGCTCTTCGATAATGTTATATATTGTCTGTTTAATATAAATTGCGGCCGTCACAGGCGCAACCTTGCCCGGCAGAGATAATGCCCATATTACCTTGATCCCCAGCATTTTTGCCCGTTCGAAATCAACACCGCCCGGCTTGGATGCCAGGTCGATCACAAGGCATTCCTTCCCCAGCTTCTCAAGCTTTTCGCCATCCAGGATCCGGCTGGGCACAGTATTGAAAATGACATCCATATCACTCAGATACATACTCAGGTCGTTTATGTAAACCGGTTTGATGCCATATGCCTTAAGCCATGCCATATCTGAATATTTCCTTGTTGCAACAAAGACCTCTGCCCCGATACCATGCAGCATTTTTGAAAGTACCTTTCCGACTCTTCCGAATCCGATTATCAATGACCTGCTTCCATTAAGCGTAATGGGCAGCTCTTCCATGGCTATCTGAACAGCACCCTCGGCAGTCGGAATTGCATTGAGCACAGCCATTTCTTCTCGCTCAAGGATATCGAACAGCCGAATCCCGTAGTCACCAGCCATCTGTGATATCCTGTCATTTATCCTGCCGGCTATAAATAACTGGTTTTCCTTCATTTTTTTGAATATTTCACATATGTGTATTTTTTCATCGTGGAATGGCATATTCAGTAACTCATTATCGTTCGTACACGGTACAGGTCCGATCACAATATCAGAATCTTCGATGGCCTCTCCCAGATCCTCCGTCTCAGAAAGTACAGTATCGAATCCTGCATTTCTGAAGCCAAAAAGCCTGACCTGATTCCCGTCTGCCCGGATAGCTTCCGCAAGCTTGACATTTCTCATATCACCGCCAATGACAGTATATTTTTTCATACCGATCAATTTCTCCTCCCAATGTCGAAGGCATACTCACCGGAATCCATTCCCGCTGGAGTATACCTTGCCGTAAAGCAATATAAACTACTTCATTTTATGTATATTTGCCATCACAAGTGCTTGTATGAAAAAAGCTCCGGAAACCGACTGTTCGTTCCGGAGCTCTTCGGATGTATAGCACAATATGAAATTCATCGTTATTTCAGCAGCGCAGAGTCGTTTATACTGCCGCTGACGTTTCCGACTATCGAAATCCCTTTTCTCTCAAGATCAAAAATACTGTCGATAATGTTCATTACACGGTCCATGGTGATAGACCTTATTTTATCCAGTATTTCCTCCTGTGTATAAACATACCCCAGCAGCAGCTCGGACTTGCCGATGCTGTTCATGCGGCTGCTTGTGCTTTCGAGTCCGAGGATATAGTTCCCCTTCATCTGCTCTCTGGTTTTTTCCAGCTCTGACTGTGTTATGCCCTTCTTTTTTAGCAACCGGATTTCATCATATATGAGATGCATTACCTCCTCCAGGTTCTCCGGCCTCATTCCGGCATATATGGTGAAAAGGCCTGCATCCAGATAAGTTGTCGGATAAGAGTATATCGAGTAGACAAGGCCCTTCTTTTCCCTGATCCTCTGGAACAGTCTTGAGCTCATGCCCCCACCCAGTATATTGTTGACGGCAAGCAGCGGATATATGTTTTCATCTCCGTTTCTGATGCCCTCAAAACCGATGCATAGGTGTACCTGCTCAGTATCCTTTTCCTTTATGCTTACTTCAGGCTTGAATGTTACCTCCGGTTTCTCAGACTCAGGCTTTGAAACAGCATCCCAGTTGCCGAAATATTTTTCCAGCAGCTCACCCAATCCGGCTTCATCAAAGTTGCCTGCCACGGAAATGACCATGTTATCCGTGGTATACCGCTCTTGCATATACTCGATTATCATCTCACGGTTGATATTCCTCAGTGATTTCCTCGTTCCAAGGATCGGCCACCCGATCGAGCTGCCTCCCCAGACCGTTTCGGAAAGCTTATCATGCACAAGCTCCTCAGGCGAGTCCTCATACATCCCTATCTCTTCCAGTATGACTTTCTTTTCAAGAGCTATATCCTTTTTGGCAAATACAGAGTTGAAAAACATATCGCTCAGTATGTCAAGAGCAGTTTCGATATGCTCATCCAGTGTCTTTGCATAATAGCAGGTACATTCCTTGCCGGTGAAAGCATTCAGCTGTCCGCCGATATTGTCGATGGTCTCGGCTATCCCGGCTGCACTTCTTGTTTCGGTGCCTTTGAACAGCATGTGTTCTATAAAATGTGATATATCGTTGTTCCTGGGATTTTCGTTCCGGGATCCCGTCCTTATCCATATGCCTGTAGAAACAGACCTGACATACGGTATTTTCTCACAAACCACTCTTACTCCATTTTTCAGTGAAAATTTCTTCAGCATAAAGCCTCCTGCAAAAACTGATTATAATATCCCGGGGCATCCGCCCCCTGGCGTGTAAAGCTCATCCGCCCCGCACCAAAAGCTCTGCCTTATACTAAAAACTTATTTGCACTAAAGCTAACCCCGTGATAAAGCTGCCTTGTATAAAAAAGGACGGTTTCAACAGTGAAAACCGCTGTGTAACCGCCCTGTCTTTTGTGTCGTTAATTTTCGGACGAATTATCCTCCGGAAGCGCATCCTTCCTTGACAGATTGATGCGGCCCTGCTTGTCTATCTCAAGCACCTTGACCAGCATTTCATCTCCGACCTTGCACACATCTTCGACTCTCGATACTCTCTTGTTGTCAAGCTTGGAGATGTGGACAAGTCCTTCCTTGCCCGGCGCAAACTCGACGAATACTCCGAAATTCATGAGCCTTGTAACTTTGCCGAGGAATATCTGTCCGGGCTGTACGTCTTTTGCTATTGCCTCTATGATAGAAATGGCCCTTTTGCCTGCAGATTCATCCGGAGTAGATACGAACACTCTTCCGTCATCTTTTATGTCGATTTTTACACCGGTTTCATCGATTATCTTGTTTATCACCTTTCCGCCGGGTCCGATGACGTCCCTGATTTTATCCGGGTCTATATTTATCCTGAACATCTTGGGCGCGTAGGGCGACAGATGCTTTCTCGGCTCTGCTATAACCGGTGCGATGACCTCGTCAAGGATCTGGATACGTCCTTTTCTGGTCAGTTCAAAGGCCTGTTTGATTATCTCATAGGAAAGTCCATCCACCTTTATGTCCATCTGTATGGCAGTGATGCCTTTTTTGGTGCCCGCCACCTTGAAGTCCATATCTCCGAAGAAGTCCTCTATGCCCTGTATATCCATGAAGGTGATGAATCTCTCCGGATTCTCTTCATCTATGACAAGACCTGCCGATATGCCTGCAACCGGGGCCTTGATCGGTACTCCCGCATCCATGAGTGCAAGGGTGCTTCCGCAAACACTTCCCTGAGATGTGGAACCGTTGGACATCAGAACTTCCGATACCAGTCTGATTGCATACGGGAATTCGTCCTCACTGGGTATAACCGGTTCAAGCGCTCTTTCTGCCAGTGCTCCGTGGCCTATCTCTCTTCTGCCCGGACCTCTGGATGTCTTGGCTTCACCAACACTGTAGCCCGGGAAATTGTAGTGATGCATGTATCTCTTTTCTTCCTCGAGGTCCACACCGTCAAGCATTTGTGCTTCATTTATGCCACCGAGCGTTACGATAGTCATTACCTGAGTCTGACCGCGCTGGAACAGGCCTGAACCGTGGGTCCTCGGCAGCAGTGAAACTGCGGCGGACATCGGCCTTATCTCGTCGAGTCTTCTGCCGTCCACTCTCTTGCCCTCATCAAGAATATATTTTCTGACTACCTTTTTCTCCAGCTTGTAAATGGCTTCCGCTATGGCAGCAGTGCTGTCCGGGAACGTTTCGGCCAGCTTTTGCTGGATCTCCTCGGTCAGTGCGGCCACCTGTGCATCCCTCACGGTTTTGTCGTCGGTGAGCACAGCTTTGCGCATATCTTCATATGCCAGTTCATATACAGCGTCGAAGATCTCCCTGGGTACTTCTGCAGACTGGTATTCGAATTTTGGCTTACCTATTTCATCTGCAATGCCTTTTATGAACGCAGCGATTTTTTTGATCTCTTCATGGCCTTTTATAACCGCATTGAGCATTACCTCTTCGGATACTTCCTTGGCTCCTGCTTCGATCATGGTGATCTTTTCACTGGTGCCTGCCAGTGTTACATACATCTCACTCTTTTCTCTCTGAGCAGCTGTCGGGTTAATGACGACTTCACCGTCTACGAGTCCAAGCACAACACCGCCTATAGGCCCGTTGAACGGAATGTCGGAGATGCTGAGAGCAACAGATGTACCAATCATTGCTGCTATTTCAGGTGAATTGTCCTGATCCACCGAAAGTACGGTGTTGACGACCGCAACGTCATTTCTGAGATCCTTGGGGAATAATGGACGTATCGGTCTGTCGATGACTCTTGATGTCAGGATGGCCTTTTCTGAAGGCTTACCTTCTCTTTTTATGAATCCTCCCGGTATTTTACCGACAGCATACAGTTTTTCCTCATAGTCCACACTGAGCGGGAAAAAATCTATACCTTCCCTTGGAGTCGCTGATGCAGTGGCTGTAGACAGGATAACCGTATCACCGTATCTTACCAGCGCAGAGCCGTTGGCCAGCTGCGCAAGCTGACCGGTTTCGATGGTTAAATTTCTTCCGGCCAGTTCCATACTGAATTTTCTATACATAAAATGCCTCCTTTGTGTCCTGCATGACGGAAAGAGGCAGCTACCACAGAAAACGGACACCAGAAACCGTAAGCCGCCCCGACACCGATCCGTTTTACGGATTCTGGTCTCTGTTCTCTGTTCACTACCCACATCATTCCGTCAGCAGTTTTATTATTTTATTATTGTAGAAATTTATTTGCAGTTTTATTATTGCACTACTATGTAAAAATAATGAGCGGGATGCCCCGCTCAGTATTATTTTCTCAGATTGAGTTTTTCAATTATGGCACGATATCTTTCGATATCCTTCTCCATCAGGTAATTCAACAGGCCTCTGCGCTGTCCAACCATCTTGAGAAGGCCTCTTCTTGAATGATGGTCCTTTTTGTGTACCTTCAGGTGCTCGTTAAGATGATTGATCCTCTCTGTGAGTATGGCAATCTGTACTTCCGGCGAACCCGTATCGTTCTCATGCAGCTTGTACTTGTTGATGATCTCTGTTTTTTGTTCCTTTAACATTTTTCATGCCTCCTTGTTTTTTAACGCCATGAGCCTGGTAATTGGTCGGAGCTTCCAACAACCGAGCACATGGTTAATCAGTCATACTGAGATATTCTAACATATTATTTCCATAAAGTAAATGATTTATTTTAATCAGCATTTTCCTTTTCCTTTTATGTCTATTATCCGTTCATTTGCACACAGAGATTGTGAAATAAATTCACTGCTTGCAATATCTGTTGCACTCCTTAGCTTGCATCTGAATTGTGCAGTACATCCTTCTATTTTATGTGCACAGTGCCTGGTGCACATCTATGCGCTGAAAGTCAGCTCACCATTTCAACATTTTGAACATTTTTATGTAAACATGAATATTATATACCAAAAAGCGTATAGGAGGGAACCTGATGTTAGGTAACAATATAATGCCGGAAGCATACGAGAACATCCCGAAAGCCAAAGCTGAGACTAAAGCTGGGGCTGCTGATATCTACGAAGTTTCCTGCAATGGATTTGATATGTGCAAACTGCAGTATTATAATCCCCAGCCGATCATTGGAGCAAGATTGGCACATGCATATGTCCCCTTTCAGTGTCTTAACTGCCTTTATCCGCCGCTCCTTGGCCTTAAGCAGGGCACTATTTTCCCGGAACTCGACAGGCCTTACGGTGCCGATCCGGCATATTCGTATGACGGCTGATGCTTGCTTCGATTATTGAAGATGTGATTGGAGGTGTTTGTATGTATGACGCCCGTGAAAAAATGCTGAAGGAATTGATGGCTCTGGAATTTATGGAGATAGAACTTAACCTTTATCTTAATACCCACCCGTATGATCAGCAGGCGTTCATGATTTTCAGGAACACAGCTGAGCAGGCAAAGATGCTTCGCGATAATTACGAGCGCATGTATGGTCCGATAACTGCCAGTGCAAGCAATTCGTTCCCCTGGCCCTGGATCGAAAGCCCCTGGCCATGGGAAGCATGACGTGCTTATATTTCAACCTGATTAGCAAAAAGGAGGTCGCGTAAATGTGGGTTTATGAGAAAAAACTGCAGTATCCCGTTAAAATAAAGAACTGTAATCCCAGGCTCGCCAAATATATCATCACACAATACGGCGGGCCTGATGGTGAGCTTGCTGCTTCGCTCAGATATCTGAGCCAGCGTTACAGCATGCCTTGTGAAGTGGCAAAAGCAACACTTAATGATATAGGTACCGAGGAGCTTGCTCACCTGGAAATTGTAGGCACCATCGTATACCAGCTTACAAAGGGCGTCCCCGCCAAGATACTTGAAAAGGAAGGCCTCGGAGGCTATTTTGCCGATCATGACAGAGGCATTTATCCCGTAAATGGAGACGGTGTACCTTTCACTGCGGCATATATCGGTGTCAAGGGCGATCCCATCGCCGATCTGACCGAGGATCTGGCCGCTGAACAGAAGGCGCGTGCAACGTATGAGGGACTTATCAATATGACCGATGATCCCGATGTCATCGATCCGCTGCGCTTCCTCAGAGAACGTGAGGTTGTCCATTTCCAGCGCTTCGGTGAAGCCCTCCGTATCGTGCAGGAAAAGCTCAACGAAAGGCCTTTCTACGTAAAGAAGCCGGAATATGCCGAGATCAGCCCCGCATCCAATGTCAGCCCTGCGGAAAAAACCAATCCCTATTCCAATGTCAGTCCTGCACAGCAAAAAAAGTAAACCGCATATACAGAAAAAACTCGCCCTTGTTTCATAACAGGCGAGTTTTTTATTCGATGGCCCGTCAAGAGTGCGTCTCACTGAAAAAGGTGCACCTGTGAAAAGGCTCCTGCAAAGCCAGCAGATCAACAGCAGCGCCGCGCAGAGAATACCGTGCGCCGTAATGAATTTTGTTGAAAGAGGCTTTTTCATATTGATCTCCAATCAGCGGCTCATCCGGAGTATACTTTTTAGCAGAAGAAATTTTTAGCCGAAGATATTGAATAATGATTTTCCGCCGCAATATAAATGCAAAACCCGCCTGTTTTCATACAGGCGGGTTTTGCTATGCTCATTTGTTCCGTATCGATACATTGTATACTTGCGTTTTGCCGCTTTCCAGGTCATCATACTCCTCGGGCGTTATTTCTTCGTAATAAAGCCCGCCTGCCCGCTGGCATACGACCATGCAGCGTCCGCTCGAAAACCTGAAGGCAGTACCTGCGCCGTATTCATTGTTTCCGAACTTCTGTTTTGAATCGGCGTCATTGCAGAAGACGGCACAGTAGCTTGTCCCCTCTGAAAAAATTTCGCCGGCGCCGGACACATCTGCATAGGCACTCCTCGCATCCAGTGCCTCACCGGTTTTTTTGAATACGAATTTACCATTTTTTACAACAATGGTATTGCTGCCGAATTGCTCGTCTATATCAGC
>Ga0134092_1003167_pt1 | contig 11441 bp, 8 predicted proteins | sample 3_6taG_FD_94454 | JGI IMG/M metagenome (GOLD analysis project Ga0134092, IMG submission 94454) | Switchgrass degrading microbial communities from high solid loading bioreactors in New Hampshire, USA - 3_6_20_6_A3 metaG | ecosystem: Engineered > Bioreactor > Semi-continuous > Anaerobic > Digestate...
GTTCCGGTGCAGCCAGACTGTCGTTCGGCCTGAGTTCCAGTGACCAGAAGCTGTCCGCCCGGCATCCGATCGAATCGAGATACTGGATTGCTGCAAGGTAAATGGCCATAGACAGGTACCTGCAGAACAATGATTGTGAAACAGTTTCCCCTTCCGCACTTTTCAGCAGCTGCTCCGTAAAGCTGTCGATCTCATCGGCGGCTCCGCTGCTCAGAAAGCTATAAATCCTTTCCTGATTGATTCCGATTTTGGCTTTGTCCGAAGCAGGTACTTCCCTTTTTCTGATGTCCCTGATACTTGCTTCGGTCAGTATGTGCTCCTGCGGGCAAAGGTACCGGTATGACAATATGCGGCTGGCCTTCTCAAAGCTGGCCGGAATCGAACCTAGACGCGGGACCGGATCACCGAAGGCAATATACCAGTCCGCATCGCTGCCTGCGATAGCACAGCAGCTTCGGATACCGCTGACACATTCATCAGTGCGCTGTCTGATATCATCCTGGCCTCCCTTTACCAGCACGGCATAAGTCGTTACATTCCATATGAAAAGTATAAGCTCCGGGCGCTCTGAGACATACTGCCTTATTCTTTCCTGCACCTCAGCAAGCGCATCAGTATAGCTCTCGGGCGCGCTTCTGTCATACCCGGTGCTGCTGAGCGTGAACAGCACTATATTGTACAACGGAGCATTCAGATCAATTTCCAGCGCTTGTGCAGTTTCGTATATTTCCTGCACACTGAGGCTTCCGGTGACGATTTGTTCAAAAAATCTCCTGCGCGAAAACATTTCATATTCCCTGATTTCCTGCCTGAACCTTGCAAGGTACTCCTCCTGCTGACGTTCGGCTTCCATCTTCTTATGAAGCTCCGTCAGCACCTCTACCATCTTTCCCTTTACTACCGGCTTGAGCAGATATTGCTCAACACCCATGCTGATGGCTTTTTGTGCGTAGGAAAAATCATCGTAGCCGCTGATGATTATTATCTTTGTTTTCGGCAGTTCTTTTCTGACCAGTTCAATCAATTCCAGTCCATCCATGAACGGCATTTTTATATCGGTTATCAGGAGATCAGGCCTGATCTGGCGTATAAGCGGCAGAGCGAGTTCTCCGTCGGGAGCATCGCCGGCATATTGGAAGCCGTACTGTTCCCAGAGAATGTTCTTGCGTATTCCTTCACGTACTACGACCTCATCTTCGACAAGAAAGACCTTAAACATACCGTACCTCTCTAAACGGATATACAGCACCCCCATATGTCATTCCGTGTCTCTTTCCGGCGGGCTGCACAGGATAACCCTGCATACCTGCCGAGTAAACCGCTGAAATAACAGAGGCTGCTGTATGCTGAAATTGCATGGACATCTATGAGCAATCCGTTATAAATGTCTATTATGATCTTCAATTTTTGCTAATTTTGAATCAACTGTTGATTAAATTACTAATTAGTATATATTGTACCATAAAATGACGCTGCAGAGCCAGAGTAAATAAACTGTCGGGACACTGTCAGCCAAGACTCACTAGGCTGCAATATAAGGATGCTGATGATAGCCGGTCATCACCATCATTGTTTTCATGATGCAAGTCAGCCAAGCCTTGACTTTGACTTCGAGTACATGTCAAAGGCAACAGCAAGCAGCACCACAAGCCCTTTGGCAACGGACTGGAGGAATACATTCAGTCCTATAATGGACATGCCATTGTTCATGACACCCATAATAAACGCACCAACGACGGCACCCCATATCGTTCCCACTCCGCCGTATGCAGAAGCACCTCCGATGAAACAGGCACCTATCGCATCAAGTTCAAAGTTCACTCCGACATTGGGCGAGGCAGCCATCAGCCTTCCGGCAGTCACTACACCTGCAACTCCGGCAAGAAGTCCCATGTTCGAATAGACGAGGAACATCATTTTTCTGGTATTGACACCGGAAAGCTCTGCTGCCTTGATATTGCCTCCCATAGCATAGAGGTGCCTGCCTGGTATGGTCTTTGTGGTAATAAACGTATAAGCCACATATAAAACAGCCAGCAAAATCAGCATGATGGGCAGGCCTTCATCCATTGCAAGCCAGTAAGCAAAAACATTGATTACTATGAAGAATGAAACTGCTTTGGCAATGACCGACCTTAAGGATGCCACTTCATAACCGCGCATTTTCTTGCTTTTCCTGTTGAGAAACAGGAAGAGCACATAGGCAACCGATAACGCAAGCCCGACGATCAGCATCGTCACATTCAAATATTCAGGCTTGTTCTGAAGCTGCAGCAGATCACCAATATGCAGAAAATCCGGAACAGTATTGGGTGCGATATCGGGAACAGAACCGGTGCCGATGGTAACATACAGTCCAGACAGCGGCAATGTCTTGCCGTTGAGTATTATATTATTGAGCCCTCTGAAAACAAGCATTCCCGCCAGCGTCGTAATAAAAGGCGGCACTCTGACATACGCTATCCAGAAACCCTGCCACAGGCCTGCCAGCAGCCCCGTTATGATGCTGATTATTATCGCCAGCCAGGAGGGCAGCCCCAGCGTTGCGGACATCAGTCCTGACATGGCACTTACCAGCGCCACCAGCGAGCCCACAGAAAGGTCGACATTTCCGCCGGTCAATATACAAAGCATCATCCCTATGGCCAGTATCAGAACGTAAGCGTTCTGGCGCACAAGCATTGATATGTTCCTCGGCCATATAAGCCTGCCCCCGGTCACAAAACCGAAAAAAATTATTATAACGACCAGGGCAATAATCATCCCATATTGGCGTATGTTGCGGTTTATAAATTCCTTTATGCTGCTCATATATGTCCCCCCTGCCGCCCAGCTGAACTTTTTATTATCGTGGACATGATATCTTCCTGGCTCGCTTCGCTCGTCATCATTTCTCCTACGACACGCCCCTCATTGATTATGTATAGTCTGTCAGTGATGCCAAGTATTTCAGGCAGTTCCGAAGATATCATAATGATACATTTCCCTGCGTCAGCCAGCTGCAGTATTATCTTGTATATCTCATACTTGGCACCGACATCAATACCCCTGGTAGGTTCATCCAGTATCAGCACATCGGGATTGGCAAATATCCATTTGCTTAGCACCACCTTTTGCTGGTTACCTCCTGAAAGATTGCCCACCTTCTGAAACACACCGGACGACTTTATATTGAATCGTTCTCTGTAGTCTTTTCCGACTATGATTTCTTCATCTTCATTAATGACAGGACCCTTCGCAATAGCCTTCAGATTGGCCAGGGTTATATTCTGCTTTATATCCTGTATATGTATCAGGCCGGCTGTTTTCCTGTCCTCGGTAACATACGCTATCCCATTGGCGATCGCCTGTCCTACATTGTTCAGTGTTATCTCTTTACCATCCTTGATAAGAGTGCCGCTTATCTTTCTACCGTATGACCTGCCGAATACGCTCATTGCCAGCTCTGTTCTTCCGGCACCCATAAGACCGGCAAGCCCTACTATCTCGCCCTTTCTGAAGTACATACTGACATTGTCGATGACAACCCTGTCTTCATCAATGGGGTCATGCACAACCCAGTTCCTTATTTCAAAACATGTCTCCCCTATCCTGGGCGTATGCTTCGGGAAACGGTCGGTAAGCTCACGGCCCACCATACCTTTTATTATCCGGTTTTCACTCACCCGTACGGTATTATCCAGGGTTTCGATCGTCCTTCCGTCCCGCAGCACAGTTATGCTGTCTGCGATTTTTATGACTTCATGGAGCTTATGAGAAATCAATATGCAGGTCATGCCGTGTTCTTTATTGAGTGTCTGCAGAAGATCGAGAAGATGGTTGGAGTCTTCATCATTGAGAGCTGCTGTCGGTTCATCCAGTATAAGCAGTTCACAGTTCTTCGAAAGTGCCTTGGCAATCTCAACAAGCTGTTGTTTGCCGACGCCGATATTTTTGACCAAAGTCGTATGCTTTTCATTAAGTCCGACTTTCTTCATCAGCCTGACAGCTTCTCTGTTGGTTTCATCCCAATTTATTATTCCGTTTCTGGCTCTTTCATTGCCCAGAAAAATGTTTTCGGCGATCGTCATGAACGGGCTGAGGGCCAGTTCCTGATGGATGATGGCAATGCCCGCCGCTTCGCTGTCACGTATGTTCCTGAACCTGCATTCCCCGCCCTTGTAAAAAACACTTCCGGTATAAGAGCCGTAGGGGTATATGCCGCTGAGAACATTCATCAGCGTGGATTTGCCTGCCCCGTTTTCACCCACCAGTGCATGTATCTCTCCTTTTTTCACCTGAAAGGTAACATTGTCGAGAGCAATGACACCAGGGAACTCTTTGGTGATGTTTTGCATACTAAGGATATACTCCGACATTGTCTGCTCCCTCTTTAACGCATCTCTTCTATTAGCAAATATTTATGCACATCAGAGACAACTTAGCCTGTATTTACACAGACAGTGAATCCTCTTACTGAATAAACGGCGGCGGCATAGCTGCCGCCGTTTCATTTACAGACCTATTCTGCACCCGGAATATCCGATAAGGTATAATATTCGCTGTCGACAAGCAGTTCCTTCCAGTTGTCCTTGTTTGCAAACTTGATCTCGCAATTGTATGAAGGAACATCTATTACTCCATTGTTGTACACTGCATTTGTTGGTACTTCCTTCCCTGCAAGTATCGCCTCAGTCATGGCGATAACCTGATCTGCGAGGATTCTGGTATCCTTGAAGATGGACATCGACTGTTCTCCCCGAATGATATGTCCTACGTTGATCTTGTCACAGTCCTGACCGGTAAGTATCGGGAATGGTTTGGAGGCTGATCCGTATCCTGCGGATTTCAGGGAAGCTATGATACCCTGTGCAAGGCTGTCATTTGGCGATAAGACTACATCGATGTTGTCATCGGCATAATATGCTGTCAGAAGATTATCCATCCTGTCCTGGGCTCCTTTGGATTCCCAGTTCGTGATAGCGATCTGATCCGGGAATTTCGTCTGTCCTGATTTGACAACAAGAACTCCGCTGTCGATATATGGCTGCAGAACATCCATGGCTCCCTTGTTGAACAGACCTGCATTGTTGTCTCCGGGATCACCGCCGAAGCATTCCATAGTGAAGGGACCTTTTTCACCCTTGTCAAGTCCCAGTGCACTGACGATAAACTCTCCCTGCATCTTGCCAACACCGTAGTTATCGAATGTGGCATAGTAATCACACTTATCAGTATTTGTTATCAGCCTGTCATAGGCTATTACGGGAATATTCTTCTCCTTTGCCTGCTGAAGTACTCCGCCCAGAGCACCGCCGTCGATCGAAGCGATAATGAGAACGTCGCATCCCATAGTGATCTGATTTTCGATCTGACTGTTCTGTACATCCTGCTTATTGTCAGCATACTGGAGATCGACTCTGTAGCCCTTCTTTTCGAGGGCTGCCTTAACATTGGCGCCGTCTTCATTCCACCTCTGAAGAGATTTTGTCGGCATCGTTACTCCGACAAGTTTTCCCTTGCCTGGACCTGACTGCGATTTACCGCACCCAGTGAAAAAGACCGATAACATTGCCAGCATCAATACAAACACAATATACTTCTTCGCCATAACCATTCCTCCATATCAATAGCTTGATATTGAAATTTATGCTCTGTTATGGCTTTACAGAATAGAGAGAATTGTCGGATGCCGGTAATTTATTATCGGTCAGAACAGGATTGGTTATCGTATCTGGAATATTTTGATGTTAATTTTTTACACTATTTTTTAAAGCAGAATCCAGCCTGCAGAGTTCTGCTTTCCGTTCAGCTTGTCAGACCGGATATCATAGTATGGGATATTGCATATGAAATAATGCTTTCTGCTCCCATGTTAAGGTTGGGCCCGTCCCGTGTGAGACCGTCATAACAGCCTCCGGTTTCAGCGTCAATAAGACTGATCCCCAGAGAATTCAAACCAAGATACCATTGATGGCATTTTTCAGCATATTGCAGGTAGGCATCCCTGCCTGTGGTCCTGTATGCTTCCAGATAGGTCAGGACTCCTTCGCAGGCCTCCACAGGCTGCTCATCGAATTCCGCAGGCTGTCCCCCTTTTAGGAGCCATCCATTGCAGCCCACAGGCTTGAAATATCCGTTCCTGAAGCATATCCTGCCGAAAAAATCAAGGCTTTCCGCGCCAACATCCAGGAATTTTTTATCGCCGGTGACCCTGTATGATACCAGCATGGACCAGGGGAGAACGAAATTGCTGTATGCTGCGATGTCCTCAAACCATTTCCATTCCCCGTCCCTGTATTCATCGTATTGACTGCTCAGCGAATTTGCCAGATCATAAATGAGCTTTACTGTATCTTCATCATCAAGATGTGCCAGACCTATGACAGAATACGCCTTTGCTCTCGGAGAAACGAGAGCTGCCGTATGAGGCACCGCTTTTCCAAGCATATGTATGAGTCCGTTCTTAACTCCCTTTGGAGTATGTCTGTTGGAAATGGCAAAGCCCAGAGCCCACAGGCATCTGCCGAAGCAATCCTCCGATCCTTCTTCCTCCAGCCATTTCCTGTCATAACCCATAAAGTTCCTGAATCTGCCGTTTTCGTTCTGTGCATTCAGCAGAAAAGATGCATACCGGTAAACAAGGTCAAGATATTTTTTGCTTTCATATCTTTCATAGAGCATCAATGCCATTATCAATGCCCTGGCATTATCATCAGTGGTATAACCATGATTCGGGTCCGGCAGAGAGTATTTTGAATGCTGCAGCATCCCTGTATCATCAGTCAGCCGAAAGATGTGGTCATCCATGAATGCAGCAGTAAGAGGATTTGCCGCCATTACACCACCGCACTGTCTGTCAGTTTCATTTTGTCAAGTGTATCGATGAAAAGCCTTGCGTAATCAGCTGCTACATTTCCCCACATCATTGTCCTGCCAAGCTTCAAAGTTTTTCTCTCCATTTCTTCCTTTGCTTCGGGATTTTCAATGACATACATTATACACCCTGCCAGTGAACCGGCATCGCGGAACTCTGCCAGAAGTCCCCTGCCCTCAGCCAGCATTTCCCTTGCATAGCTGTACGGCGTAGAAACAATGACCCTTCCGTACCCTACGGCATATGCCAGTGTACCGCTCACCGCCTGATCCTTTCCAAGGTATGGGGTCATGTAAATATCCGACAGCTGCAGATAGTTTATGATTTCATCCTTTGTAAGGTATTTATTGACGAAACGGACATGATCCCTGATGCCAAGACTGTCGACCTTCTCCATGAGCTCTTCCCTGTATGCCTCACCGAACTGTTTTTTCACTATGGGGTGTGTCTGGCCAAGTATCAGGTATATGATGTCTTTATGGTGCCGTGCCACCTCTGCAATGGCCTCGATCCCGTACTCCAGCCCTTTTCCCGGGCTCAGAAGTCCAAAAGTGCTCACAACGGTTCTTCCCGAAAGCCCATGCTTTTCCTTCAGCTTATACCTGGATTCGAGGACCCTGAACGGAACCCCGTGATGTATAACTTCCATTTTGGACGGATCTATGCCATATACTTTCTGAAGTACAGGCTTTGTGTTTCTGGCCATGGTAACAATTCCGGCACTCATTGCTCCCAGCTTCTTCAGTATCTCCTTCTGCTTCGGAGTCGGGCTTGGAAGTACCGTATGCAGTGTTGTTATAAATGGTATCTGCAGCTTTTCGGCGAAATCCAGAATATACTCCCCTGATTCACCGCCGAATATCCCGTATTCATGTTCTATAACCAACAGATCTATGTCAGATGTATTGATGGCCTCCGCCGTTGTGATATAGCTGTTCCTGTCATGCTGCTGCAGCTCCAGCATGACTCTGCCGCTATAGTCGTATTCCTTATCACTTACAGCAATAACCCTCGGCCTGTTCAGCAATTTGATTTTATCGAGCTCCCTTGCAAGGTCCTGGGTAAAGGTTGCAAGGCCGCATTCCCTTGAAGGATACGTGCTTAAGAAGGCCACATTCCGTTTTTTAATCTGAGCCATATCAGAACCTCCTCACATATACATGTCTGTTCTTGCTCGGACAATCAGGTCGTCTCCCATCGGATCAAGTCCGGCCTGGTCATTCACGGTCCCGCCATCCCTGCCGGATCATATTCGGCCTTGTCTTTCACAGCCGGATTATTCCCGACGGACCATGTTGGCCTGATCTCTCAGACCAGGCCTCAGCCGTTCTCGATCCTATGCAGTAATCGGGCAGCTGAATGTCCCTGTCAGAACAGCATTTCGTTTTTCACTGTTCCTGTCGACTCTGCATCTGGACATTACCACCGAGTTTACAACCGATGCACCGCTTTCCACATGGACACGGTCCCATACTACGCTTCCTTCGATCCTTGCGCCCTTACCCACTGAAGACTTCCAGCACAGTACAGCCCCGGGGCCGATAACGGAATTTGAGTCGATTTCAACATCATCCCCTATATATGCGGGTCCAATCACCTTCACTCCGCTGTTTATTCTTGCGGTCCTGCTTATATACTGCACATTCGTGCCAAAATCGTGATCTCCTATTCTGAGTACACCGTCAAGAATATCTCTGTGAGCCTTCAGATATTTCCCGGGAGTGCCAAGATCAAGCCAGTAGGAGCACCGGTCATATACTGCTAACTTAAATCCCTTCTGAAGGAGCATCGGATATGTTTCACGCTCAATGGACACTGCCCTTCCTCCGGGAATTTCATCCAAAATCTGCGGTTCGAATATATATACGCCTGCATTTATGAGGTTGGAACTGCTCACATGGGGCCCCGGCTTCTCTTTAAAAGCGGTGATGCAGCCGTCTTTATCATGCTCGATCACCCCATAATCCGAAGGATTTTCAACCTGTGTTGCAGCAATGGTTGCCAACGCTCCTCTTTCCTTATGGAACCGTATCATTTCAGAAATATCGATATCACTTAAAATATCCGCATTGAAAACAAGAAAAGTATCATCAAAAAATCTTTGTGCGTTTTTGACGGCACCTGCAGTACCTAAAGGCATGTCCTCCGTTATGTAGCTGATTTTAACACCCAGCTTGCTGCCGTCCTTGAAGTAATTTCTGATTTTTCCCGGTTTGTAGCACGTACTCAGTACAATTTCATCAACACCATATTTCTTCAGTTTTTCAATATTTCTCTCAAGAAGAGGCTTGCCCATAATCGGCACCATTGGCTTAGGCAAGTCGTTTGTGATCGGTTTTAAACGGGTTCCGAAACCACCTGCTAAAAATAATGCCTTCATATTTGCATACCTCCCTGAATTTCTATGTGTTTCTGGTTCACGGTTTACCTTGCCGCACAGCGGCACCAAACCGTTATCTGATCTTTTTATCCTCCTTTATACGATTTTCTTTTATTTTCTACATATCATCCTTTGGCTCCGGACACCTTTTGATGTATTCAAGCAAGTCGTTTATATTGGTGGTCGCCATGGCAATACAGGTGTCAGCCGCTCCATAATACATTTTTATTTCACCGGTCTTCACGTCATGGACCCAACCGCAGGGAAACACCACATCATCTACGTCTCCTTCTCTTTCATAAAGCTCCTGCGGTCCAAATACCCACTCATCACTTCTGCGCAAAACTTTGCAGGGGTTTTCCGGATCCAGCAGGGCAAGGCCTAGCCTGTATATGGCCCCGGCAGCAGTCTGCCTGACACCGTGGTACAGGATCAGCCAGCCTTCATGGGTTTCCAGCGGCGGTGTATTGATGCCCACTTTATTGGCATCCCACCATCCGCCCTTTCTGGCATTTATTAATATTTGATGCTGTCCCCAGTATTTAAGGTCCTCCGACATCGAAACCCATATATGTGCACCGGGCTCATGATGAGCAGGAATCGGCCTGTGTATGAGAAGCCATTTGCCGTTGAATTTCCTGGGAAACAATACCGCATCCTTGTCCTCCGGCGGCATTATCGGTCCCAGCTTTTCAAAGCTTTCAAAGTCTTCGGTCAGGGCCATTGAAACCAGTGGACCGCCTTTCGAGTATGCGGTGTATACGATGGCATATTTTCCAAGCTCCTCCACCCAGGTGATCCTTGGGTCCTCGATGCCCCATTCCTCTTCCGGGAACCTGTCGGGATCCGGCTCGATGGTAGGCTTTTCATCGATTACCCAGTTACTGATGCCATCATCACTGACAGCCTTTGTGAGATGAGAAAACCCTCTTCTGTCCTCGACCCTGGCCAAAAGCAGCACCTTCCCATTGTACATGGTCGCTGCAGGGTTAAAAACCGTATTTGCCGCATAGGGCCAGTCTTTTGAGGTAAGTATCGGATTATTGGGAACCCTTTTGAAAAGCTCCCTGTAGGAATGTTTGTCTGGCCCCACAAGTTTTGTCTGAAACTTCATAGCCACCAGCTAATCACTCCTTTGAACCAACAACATTTGCGCTGTATTCTGTTTTGAACAGGCAACTAAAAAAGCGCTTAATGCCCTTCTGGTTTCAGATAAAATATATCGATAACGTCGGATCGTTATAACACTTCCGTTCATGAAAATTTTCCAGTTACAGAAAATCTCCATGCATCAGCAGTGCTGCAACGAGGCGGCAGATACGTCCGCCTGAAAGGCAAACCGGTACCCGCCGCTGACAGAATGGACTGAAGCGGCGGAAACCAATTGCCCCGTTACAAATATAAAATATCTAAGCAAAAGGTGTTAAACGCTTTTGTTAGCACTCACAATGATTGAGTGCTGATATCTATTTTATTAATTTTAATATGTTTGGTCAAGCATTTTTATTCCGGAATACCCGAAGTATGTTTGAAATCCCTGTAAAATCCGGCCAATGCTTCAAAAATACTTCTCATTTCTTGCTTTCTCGGCCTCACAACAGCTTCTGCGGGCACCGAGCCAATATCCGAAATTCATGATAAAATTTACCGGTATATTGGTTTTAGATACTTTCATCCTGCGGATAAATGAAGCAAGAGAAAAAAATTTTCGCCGAAAGCGCATGTAGGCGTCAAACAGTTCATCCGGCCCCATGTTTTTAGGCAGGAATGCCACTGCCGTCTTTCCGTTATAACGGCTCCAGTCCTGGCCCAGCAGCCGTCCCTCCTTTATAAACTGCTCATAGACCGGCGTCTTCGGAAACGGAGTGAGCACACTCACCGTCACGCCGTCAATGCCAAGTGTCTCACAGGCCGCCAGCGTATCCTCAAACACATCCTTTGTATCAGAATCGAAGCCGAAAACTACTCCAGCCTGAACCATTATCCCGTGCCTGTGGATCTGATCGATCAATGGCTTGTATTCCTGTATCCTGTTGATTCCTTTTCCGGCATCCGCCAGCGAAGCCTGAGAAAATGATTCAAGGCCGATGAAAAGATACATGCAGCCGGCGGCTTTGGCCAGCGCCAGCAATTCTTCATCCCTGCAGTCACGAAGTGTTGCCTGTGCCGCCCACTTTCGCTTCAGCGGAGCAATTGCACGGAGCA
>Ga0134092_1003174_pt1 | contig 11417 bp, 8 predicted proteins | sample 3_6taG_FD_94454 | JGI IMG/M metagenome (GOLD analysis project Ga0134092, IMG submission 94454) | Switchgrass degrading microbial communities from high solid loading bioreactors in New Hampshire, USA - 3_6_20_6_A3 metaG | ecosystem: Engineered > Bioreactor > Semi-continuous > Anaerobic > Digestate...
GAGGTTTTAAATACTCTGGTTATTGCACTGTTGATTTTTGGCGCGATAATAGGCTCTCTGGGAAGCATGATATCAATCAGGAAATTCCTGAGGGTATAACAGGAGGTAAAAAGATGAAGTTTTACAAAACAATAGCTTTTACCTTGGTTTTAGCATTGATGTTTTCTGCTATGCCGGTATTTGGTCAAAAGTATAGCGATAAATTAGAAGAATTGCAAAAACAGTTGGAAGAAAATAATAAAAAAATGGAATTAACAAAAAAACAACAAGCTGCAAAGCAGAAGGAAAGCAAAAATGTATCAAAACAGATAGAGGAATTGGACAGCAAGCTGGAGATAGCAGAAAAAGACTTGGAAATAGTGGAAAGCCAGCTCAGTGAATTGGAAGGAAAGATTGCCATAACTCAAAGAGAACTGGACAGAGCCATTGAAGGAGCTGAAGCCCAAAGAGAGCTGCTTCATAAAAGGGTTAGAATAATGTATCAAAACGGTTCTGTGGGCTATCTGGCAGTATTATTGAATGCTACCAGCTTTAGTGATTTTACATCAAGATTGGACCTGATGAGAAAGATAATCAACTATGATGTAAATCAATTAAAAGAAAGGATTACATATAAAGATCTTATTGACAGCAAGAAACAACAGTTAGAGATGGAACAGCAGCAGAAGGAAGAACTGAAAAATGAAATAGTTCGTAAAAAGGAAGAAGTAGAACTCACAAAGGAAGAAAAAGAGAAGATTTTAAAAGAGTTAAACATGGATTTAAAAGAGTTGGCTAAAGCGCTTGACCAGTTGGAAGAAGACTCTGCTAAGATAGCAAAAGAAATAGTAAAGTTACAGTCACCTGAGAAATATATTGGAGGAGAAATGGCATGGCCTGCACCGGGATATACAAAGGTTACATCTCCATATGGTTATAGAGTGCACCCAATACTGAAAACAAAAAAATTGCACACAGGAGTTGATTTAGCAGTACCTTCCGGCAGCAATGTTGTTGCAGCCAATGCAGGAAAGGTAATATTGGCCAAGTATTACGGCAACTATGGAAATACAGTTATAATAGATCATGGCGGAAAAATTTCCACTTTATATGCCCATAATTCAAAACTCCTTGTTAAAGAAGGGGATGTAGTTACCAGAGGCCAGGTTATTGCCAAATCCGGCAGTACCGGTCTGTCTACAGGGCCTCATGTCCACTTTGAAGTGAGAATTAACGGTAACCATACCGATCCTATGCCCTATATAACTAAAAAGAAATAATAAGCTGTGCAAAGGCACAGCTTATTATTTTTAGGCATAGATCTGTTTATGTTGCATAAAGCTGGGATATAATATACAATGGTATTGCAAATCATTTGCAAAGACATAATTCTGGAGTGAATCGAGTTGATGGATATGGAGGATATTGTACTGAGAGGAGAAAATATATCATTCTCCTATGATGGTATGAAAGTGCTGAAAGATTGCAGCTTTTCAGTGAGGAATAAGGATTTTGCTGCTGTGGTAGGCTCTAATGGTGCAGGGAAGAGCACACTCCTTAAAATATGCCTTGGTTTATTGAAGCAGGATCGGGGTAAGATATGGCTGTTTGGAAAGCCCATAGATAAATTTCAGGATTGGGATAAGATAGGTTATGTGCCTCAAAGGATATTGAATTTGAATCTGGGATTTCCTGCCACAGTTGAGGAAGTAGTAAGTTCACCGCTGTACACTTCAAAGAAGCTTAAAAATCTGAGCAAAAAGGATAAGAGGAGTTTAACTGATAAATCCCTGAAAGCTGTTGGAATGGAAGATTATAAGGACAGGCTCATAGGAAGACTTTCTGCCGGGCAGCAGCAAAGAGTATTTATTGCGAAAGCTCTCATAAGCTCCCCTCAGCTTTTGGTTTTGGATGAGCCTACTACTGGGATAGATAATGAGACAGAAGAGGATTTTTACAATCTGATATACAAGCTGAACAAGGAAGATGGAATAACAATTGTAATGGTAACTCATGATTATACAGATATAAAGTCTATGGTCAACAGAGTAATACAAATAACTGATGGCGGAGTATTAATGAATGTTCAAAAAAAGAGGATGGAGATAAATCATGATGGAGATATTTCAATATGAATTTATGCAGAGAGCGTTTATAGCAGGTGTTATGGTAGCTGTTATATGTCCTCTTATAGGAGTTTTTATAGTATTAAAAAGATTATCCATGATTGGTGATACTCTGTCCCATGCATCTTTGGCAGGCATTGCAGCGGGTATGCTCTGGGGATTCTACCCATTCTGGGGTGCACTAATTTTTTCTGTAATAGGAGCAGTTGCCATTGAAAAGCTGAGAAAAACATTTTCAAAATACGCGGAGATATCCAATTCAATAATATTATCTGCGGGAATTGGTATTGCTGTAGTCATGATAGGGTTAGCCAAGGGCTTCAATACAGATTTAATGGGATATATGTTCGGAAGCATTGCAGCAGTAAATTCCCAGGATATATATATAATGGGCACTCTGAGCCTTATAATAATTTTATCTGTAGTAATATTGCATAAGAAGTTATTTTATATTGCTTTTGATGAAGAAGGGGCCCAGATTTCCGGTATTGCAGTCAGCTTTCTCAACATGTATTTGACTATACTCACTGCCCTTACCGTAGTGGTTTCAATGAGAATAGTAGGAATATTCATGGTGTCATCCATGCTGGTTATTCCCGTAGCAGCTGCCATACAGACCGGGAAAGGTTTTATAAAGACTATTATAATATCTGTTCTTTTTGCATTGATATCGGTTATATTTGGACTTATTTTATCTTATTACTTAGATATAGCTCCTGGTGGAACCATCGTGCTGCTTTCTGTGGCAATACTCCTTGGAGTTCTTCTCGTGAAAGCTCTGAGAGTGAGAAAATAATTATTTGGTGGTGATATGCTTGAATACAAAAGTAAGTGCTGAGGAAATACTCAGAAATAACGGATATAAGCTTACACAGCAGAGAAGAGTAATAATTGAAGTATTGAGCAACAGCGGGGGCCCATATACTGCAAATGAAATATTTTCTCTTGTAAGTGATAAATATTCGGGCATCAATTTTTCTACTATATATAGAAATCTTGAACTTTTGGTCAGGTTGGGCATTGTTGAAAAGCTGAATATAATTGAAGGTTACTGTCATTTCAAGTTAGCAGGAGAAAACCACCACCATCATATAATATGCAATAAATGCGGCCAGGTAAGAGAAATAGATATTTGCCCTTTCAGTGAAATATTAAGAAAAGCAAAATTTGAAGATTTGGGTTTCGAACCCTTGGAACATAAGTTTGAGATATATGGAATATGCGGAGAATGCAAAGAAAAGATATAAATGCAATATCTGCTAAAATAACTCCACATAAATAGTATTAATGGTATAATTACTTAATAGAATATTATTGACACACAAAATAGATTATAGGGCCCAAAAATGTTGCGAGGTGTATTTATGATAAGAAGAAGACAACTCATTTTTGCAGTTATTATATCCGTAATAATAACTGCAATAGTGACCTTTACAATTACCAATTATGTTTCTTTTACCCTTGGTAATAGAGTCGTATTATCCAAGGAGGATTACAAACTTGTGAAAGAAACCCAGAAACTGTTGACACTAAGGAAATATATAGAGAAATACTATCTGGAGTCTGTAGATAAAGAAAAACTAATGGAGGGTGCTGCAAAAGGAATGTTTGAGGCCTTGGGAGATCCCTATTCTGTATATATGAATCAACAGGAGTTTAAGGAATTCAATGAATCAACCTCCGGGTCATATGGCGGTATAGGTGTTATTGTAACGGATAAAGATGGTTATGTAACAGTTGTAGCCCCCATAGAGGATACTCCAGGTGAAAAAGCAGGGTTAAGAACTGGAGATAAGATAATTAAGGTTGATGATATAGAGGTTACAGGCATAGGCCTTGAAAAAGCAACTTCACTCATGAAGGGGAAAAAAGGCACTAAGGTAGTACTGACAGTAATCAGAGAAAACAGGGATGAACCATTGGTAATGGAAATAAAGCGTGAGGAAATTGTACTGAAGACCGTAAAGGCTGAAATGCTTGAGGATGAAATAGGCTATATAAGAATCAGCATGTTTGATGAGGATACAGGCAAAGAATTCAAAAAGGCATTGAGTGAAATCAAAACCAAGAGAGCCAAAGGCCTTATAATTGATTTGAGGCAAAACCCTGGAGGATTTGTAACCCAATGTGTAGAAGTAGCTGATGAGCTATTGGATAAAGGAGTGATATTCTACACTGAGGATAAGAATAAGAATCAGGTTGTAACTCATTCTAAAGACGGAAAGATTGATATTCCTTTTGTCATATTGGTTGACGAAGGAAGCGCCAGTGCTTCGGAAATAGTGTCTGGTGCTGTAAAAGACAGAAAAGCAGGACTTCTCATAGGGACAAAAACCTTTGGAAAGGGATTGGTTCAATCTGTTGAGAAACTCAATGACGGAAGCGGATTTAAACTCACCATACAGAAATATTACACTCCTAATGGCATTGATATAAATAAAGTTGGCATAGAACCAGACATAGAGGTAAAAGCTTTGGAAGCTTCTGAAGGTCAGAATCCTGAAAATGTGAAGGATGTTCAGCTTGAGAGAGCTGTTGAGGAAATACGAAAGCTGATAAAATAGAAGAGGTGCTTGATGGTTACAATTATTAAAGTATCTAAGTTGGTAATTGCATCCATAGGGTCCTTGCTTCTGAGTCCATTGTTCTGGATTGTAATAGGAATTACATATTACCTGTATGGCAAGAGTTCCTATTTAGAGATGAGGATGCTGGGATACAGAATATCCACATGGGAAAAAATTAAAAATTCGGTATTGGCAGGACTAATGGCAGGAATAATAGGAAGCGGTGTATCTGTCTTTCTAGGGATCACAATTGAACAGTATTCCAGCCAATCAGGCTATATGACTTCAGGTATTTCATATCTATGGATAATAGCCTTACTCCTAGCTCTTATTAATGTAAGATATCTTTGCTTTTCCTACGCGGGAGGCATTGTAGCTCTCATGAATCTCATATTTGGGTTTCCAAACATTAATCCTGCCGGTATTATGGCTTTAGTGGGAGTTCTGCACATGGTGGAAAGCATGCTTATTTGGCTTGACGGTTATTCGGATGCAGTACCTGCATTGATGAAAAGAAAGGACGGAAGCGTTGTAGGAGGCTATATCATGAACAGGGTATGGCCTCTTCCGATGATGATATTATTTGCGATATTGATGACAGGAAGCGTCGGAGAATCTGTGCCCATGCCGGATTGGTGGCCGATTATAAGGCAGCCTGGAATGGATTTGGATATGGATAATTTGATGTTTATCCTGGAGCCCCTTCCTGTGCTGCTAGGTTATGGAGATATGGCAATTACCAAGACTCCGGATAAAAGATGCAAGGATTCGGCATTCAGGCTTTTTATCTATAGTATAATTTTGATTCTGCTATCTATTATAGCATCTAAGATACACTTCTTTGCATATATAGCAGCAATATTCGCACCATTAACCCATGAATTATTGATCCTCTATGGACAAAGGGAGGAACAGGAGGGCAAAGCCTTTTTCAATGCTCCCGAAAGAGGATTAAGGGTTTTATTCTGCCGCAAAGGCTTTGCTGGTGTAAAGATGAACCTGGAGCCAGGAGATGTCATCATGAGCATAAATAATTTAAGAATCGACAGTGAAGAAGATTTATCAAGCTTTCTTAAGACAAATCCAACATACATATGGATGGATATAGTAAAAGCCAATGGAGAAAAGAAAACTTTGGAATTAAGGGATTACAAGAATGGGATATCAAGCCTTGGAGTGATTGTTGTACCAAAGGCTCCTAACATGTACCTGGAAATTAATAATAAGGCAAGTCTGTTAAGTGGATTAAAAGGGTTATTAAAAAGATAAAAAAAGAAGGGCTTCCTTTAGAAGCGCTTCTTTTATCATTTTTTTCTCTTGTAATTGGTATTTTTTATAGTAAAATCTAATAGTTCCTGAAAAGCAGAATTCTCTTTTTGACTTATGCTCTCAAAATATCTATAAATCTCATAAAATTTATCATTATTGTTTTTTGGTTGTTTGAAATTGAAATTAAGGTTTTTATCCATAATAATACCCCGCTATCAAAATTAATTTACTAATATTATATCATTAAATATTTATAATATTACAATAAAATTTAAATTTATGCAAGATATTTTTTTATTATAAATAATTAAGAAAATATTAATTTTTTGGTACAGATCTAATCTAATGAATTGTGAAAAGGTCTTCTTCGTGTCTTATATGCTTCCAGAGGAAGCTATTATTATGCAAAAATCCATGTATATATAAACACACTATAAAAGTTGACAGCATTCTACTAAAGTAATATAATTTATACGAACACTTGTTCTAGAAAGTGGAGGGTTTTCCATGGATAAATTTAAAATTGTTTCAGATTTTAAACCTACTGGCGATCAGCCTCAGGCTATCGAACAGTTAGTTGATGGTATAAATAAAGGCGAAAGATTTCTTACATTAAAGGGTGTTACTGGTTCAGGAAAAACCTTTACCATGGCAAATGTAATTGAGAGGGTGCAAAAGCCTACTCTGGTGCTGGCCCACAATAAAACTCTGGCTGCTCAGCTATGCAGCGAGTTCAAGGAATTTTTCCCCCATAATTGTGTTGAATACTTCGTTAGTTATTATGACTATTATCAGCCGGAGGCTTATGTACCTCATACGGACACATATATAGAGAAGGATGCTCAGATAAATGAAGAGATAGATAAGCTTAGACACTCTGCAACGGCAGCTCTTTTCGAGAGAAGGGATGTAATTATAGTTGCTTCAGTATCATGCATTTATGGCTTAGGAGATCCTGAGGATTATAGGGATCTGGTTCTGTCTCTTAGAAAGGGCATGATCAAAGACAGGGATGAGGTATTAAGGAAGCTGGTAGATATTCAATATATGCGAAATGATATTAACTTCGTAAGAGGCACTTTCAGAGTGAGAGGAGATGTGCTGGAGATTTTTCCTGCTGCTTCTTCTGATAAAGCCATAAGAATTGATTTCTTCGGCGATGAGATAGAAAGGATTTTAGAATTTGATTCACTGACAGGCAATGTCGTTGGAGAGAGACAGCATGTTTTCATATATCCTGCTTCCCATTATGCAACCACGGGCGAAAAACTGCGAAGAGCTATTACATCCATTGAAGAGGAGCTGCAGCAAAGGGTCAAGGAGTTAAGGGCTCAGGATAAGATTCTTGAAGCCCAAAGATTGCTTCAGAGAACAAATTTTGACATTGAAATGATGCAGGAATTAGGTTATTGTTCTGGTATTGAGAATTATTCAAGACATATAAGCGGCAGAGAGCCCGGAAGTGCTCCATATACATTGCTGGACTTTTTCCCTAAGGATTACCTGATGATAATAGATGAATCCCACGTCACCATCCCTCAGGTAAGGGGCATGTATTTTGGGGACAAGTCGAGAAAGGACACATTGGTGGAGTATGGATTCAGACTTCCTTCTGCATATGATAACAGGCCTCTTAACTTTCAGGAGTTTGAGAGCAAGCTTAACCAGGTCATATTCGTAAGCGCTACTCCGGCAGATTATGAGAAAGAAAAAAGCAGCAGAATAGTGGAGCAAATAATCAGACCAACAGGCTTACTGGATCCGGAAGTAGTGGTGAAGCCTGTTAAAGGCCAGATAGATGATCTTATTGGAGAAATAAAGCTGCGAATAGATAAGAAACAGAGAGTTCTGGTTACCACATTAACCAAGAAGATGGCTGAAGATTTGACTTCATATTTGAAAGAACTGGACATAAAGGTCCGCTATCTCCATTCAGATATAGATACTTTGGAGAGAATGGAAATTATAAGAGATCTGAGATTAGGCGAGTTTGATGTTCTAGTGGGCATAAACCTTCTAAGAGAAGGTTTGGATCTGCCCGAGGTGTCTTTGGTAGCTATTCTGGATGCAGATAAGGAAGGCTTTTTAAGGTCTGAAACCTCTTTGATACAGACCATCGGAAGAGCTGCCAGAAATGCAGACGGCAAAGTAATCATGTATGCCGATACCATTACCGATTCTATGAGAAGGGCTATAAATGAAACAAACAGGAGGAGACAGATACAAAGCGAGTATAACAAAAAGCATGGTATCACTCCTAAAACCGTCTATAAAGCTGTACGAGAGGTTATAGAAGCTACAAAGACCGGTGAAGAAATAGAAAAATACAATGCTAAGCCAAAAGAAAAGATTAGCAAGGAAGAAATAAAAACCATAATCGAGGCTTTGGAGCAGGAAATGAAAGAGTGTGCAAAAAAACTTGATTTTGAGAAGGCTGCAGAGCTGAGAGATAGAATAAAGGAACTGAAAGAAAAAATTTAACTTCTGATGAGGTGCAATGATGTCAAAAGATAAGATTATCATAAGAGGTGCAAGAGAACATAATTTAAAGAATCTGGATATTGAGATACCAAGGGATAAATTTGTAGTGTTAACTGGATTGTCAGGCTCGGGAAAATCATCCCTGGCCTTTGATACCATATATGCAGAAGGTCAGAGAAGATATGTTGAATCCCTGTCTTCTTATGCCCGTATGTTTTTGGGTCAGATGGAAAAGCCGGATTTGGACTATATAGAAGGTTTATCCCCTGCTATTTCCATAGATCAGAAAACCACCAGCAAAAACCCAAGATCAACTGTAGGGACAATAACAGAGATATATGACTATTTGAGGCTTCTCTATGCTCGAATAGGTAGGCCCCATTGTCCTAAGTGCGGCAAGGAAATATCACAGCAGACCATTGATCAGATGGTGGATTATGTGATAGCCTTGGAAAATGGCACTAGAATTCAGATACTTGCTCCTATTGTAAGAGGCAAGAAGGGAGAGCACAAAAAGCTAATAGAGGATCTGAAGAAATCAGGCTTTGTAAGGATAAGAGTCGATGGGGAAGTCATGGATATCAATGATGAAATCAATCTGGATAAAAACAAGAAACACTCCATAGAAGTAGTTGTGGACAGAATAGTAATAAAAGATGGAATAGACAGAAGAGTTGCAGATTCATTGGAAACAGCGCTGAAGCTTTCCGGCGGACTTGCATTGGTTGATATAATTGGAGTGGAAGAAAAGCTCTTCAGCCAGAATTATGCCTGCCCTGATTGCGGTATAGCAATGGAAGAGCTGTCACCAAGAATGTTTTCCTTCAACAGCCCCTATGGAAAATGTCCAAGCTGTGATGGATTGGGATTATTGACAAAGATAGATCCCGACTTAGTTATCCCTGATAGAACCCTTTCCATAGCTGAAGGCGGAATATTGCCTATTGGAAATGCGAAAAACGACACATGGTACTATGGAATTGTAGCCGCCGCTGCAGAGCATTATGGTTTCAGTGTAGATGTTCCCATTAAGGAACTGGGTGATGATGTAATCAATATGCTTCTCTACGGAAACAACGGGGAGAAGTTTAAAGTCGTATATGATAGAGACTTTGGTAAAGGAGAAGCAATGATGTCTCTCGAGGGGGTTATAAACAATCTTGAGAGAAGATATAGAGAAACAAAGTCAGATTCCATGAGAGAGGAAATTGAAGGGTATATGTCATCATCTCCCTGTCCATTGTGCAAGGGTGCCAGATTGAAGAAAGAAAGCCTCTCAGTATTTGTAGGCGGAATTTCCATTGCAGAGCTCTGCGACAAACCTATACATGAAATACTTGACTTTGTGAATAATCTTAAACTAACGCCCAAAGAAGAGATTATTTCAAACCAGGTTCTGAAGGAGATAAAGGCCAGACTAGGCTTCCTCGTGAATGTAGGGCTGGATTATCTCACTCTGTCCAGGACTGCTGGCACATTGTCAGGCGGTGAAGCTCAGAGAATCAGGCTTGCTACTCAGATTGGCTCAAGCCTGGTAGGAGTATTATATATACTTGACGAGCCCAGCATCGGTCTTCATCAGAGGGACAACGGAAAACTGCTGAAAGCTCTGAGAGATTTGACGGATTTAGGCAATACACTATTGGTTGTGGAGCATGACGAAGATACTATGTATGCAGCAGATCACATAATTGATATAGGCCCTGGAGCCGGATCACATGGGGGAGAAGTAGTTGCTGAAGGTACCATTGAGGATATTATGGCATGTGAAAGATCCATAACAGGTCAGTATCTCAGCGGTAAAAAGTATATACCTGTACCGGCAGAAAGAAAGAAACCCAACGGTAACTGGATAACCATAAAGGGAGCCAGGGAGAATAATCTGAAGAATTTGGATGTAAAATTCCCTATGGGAGTGTTTACCTGTGTAACTGGTGTATCTGGTTCAGGAAAAAGCACCCTGGTGAATGAAATTTTATATAAAGCATTGGCTCAAAAAGTATATAAATCAAGGTTGAAACCTGGAGAGCATGATGAAGTGCTTGGACTGGAGAACGTGGACAAGGTAGTAGATATAGACCAGTCTCCCATAGGCAGGACACCAAGGTCCAATCCTGCAACCTATACAGGAGTATTTGATTTGATAAGAGAGGTATTTGCATCTACGCCTGAAGCAAAGATGAAGGGCTATAAAAACGGACGATTCAGCTTCAATGTTAGAGGTGGACGATGTGAAGCCTGCAAGGGTGACGGAATAATAAGGATTGAGATGCAGTTCCTTCCCGATGTCTATGTACCCTGTGAGGTTTGCAAAGGCAAGAGATACAACAGGGAGACTATGGAAGTAAAATACAAAGGCAAAACCATAGCCGATGTGCTGGACATGACTGTGGAAGAAGCATTAGTTTTCTTTGAAAACATACCAAGAATCCATAGAAAGATACAGACCTTGTATGATGTAGGATTAGGTTATATTAAGCTTGGTCAGCCATCCACCCAGTTATCGGGTGGAGAAGCCCAAAGGATTAAGCTTGCCTATGAGCTTTCCAAGCGAAGCACCGGAAAGACAGTCTATATATTGGATGAACCTACAACAGGACTTCATATTGCAGATATACACAAGCTCTTAAAGATATTGCACCGTCTTGTAGAGGGCGGCAACACAGTTATAGTCATTGAGCATAATCTGGATGTAATAAAGAGAGCGGATTATATAATCGATTTAGGCCCTGAAGGGGGAGACCGTGGAGGCACCATAGTAGCAGCAGGTACTCCTGAAGAGGTTGCTAAAAATCCAAAATCGTATACAGGCCAGTATTTGAAAAAGATATTGGAAAAAGCAATAACAGAGGCGGATTGATGAACAATCCGCCTCAGACTGAAGACAAAGTATATAAGTTTTGGAAGAATCCTTTAAAACCAAAAAGGATTCTTCTTTTTTATGTCGAATATATAAAGTAAAACATTGATATGGTGGTGTTTCAGATGTTAACAA
>Ga0134092_1003181_pt1 | contig 11401 bp, 6 predicted proteins | sample 3_6taG_FD_94454 | JGI IMG/M metagenome (GOLD analysis project Ga0134092, IMG submission 94454) | Switchgrass degrading microbial communities from high solid loading bioreactors in New Hampshire, USA - 3_6_20_6_A3 metaG | ecosystem: Engineered > Bioreactor > Semi-continuous > Anaerobic > Digestate...
CCGACAAAGACACCAACACCTACGCCAACAGTAACAGCAACACCGACAAAGACACCAACACCTACGCCAACAGTAACAGCAACACCGACAAAGACACCAACACCAACACCGACAGTAACAGCAACACCGACAAAAACACCAACACCAACACCGACAGTAACAGCAACAACTACAAATACGCCAACACCAACACCGACAGTGACAACAACACCGACAAAAACACCAACACCTACGCCAACACTTTGGCCTATTGGTACACCAATGAATGTGAAGGTTGGAAGTGTTAATGCGGAAAAAGGAAAAGATAGCCAGGTAGAAGTACCTGTATATTTTGAGAATGTTCCGGAAGTTGGAATATATGTATGTAGCTTATTTATTAAGTTTGATGAAACCAAATTAAAGGTTGTTGAGGTAAAACCTCAAGAGCTAATTGAAGATAAATCGGATTTTGCTTCGCACTTTGACAATACCAATATTAATAGATTTAATTCGGGCTTTGTCTCGATGTCATTTATGGGCCCAGCAGATGATTCAAGAAGAATAAATAAAGATGGTGTTATTGCAAGAATAGTATTTGAACTTTTAGATCCTAAAGTTGGAGATGTTTATTGGCTGTTAAATTACAAAGATTCATCTGGTGTGTACGCATATGGAGCAAAAGAGATAACTAACGTTAAATATATTGACGGAAAAATAACAATTTTAGAAGCACCAACACCAACAGTGACAGCAACACCGACAAAAACACCGACACCTACACCAACAGTGACAACAACACCAACAAAAACACCAACACCGACAGTGACAGCAACACCGACAAAGACACCGACACCTACACCGACAGTGACAGCAACACCGACAAAGACACCAACACCTACGCCAACAGTGACAGCAACACCGACAAAAACACCGACACCTACACCAACAGTGACAACAACACCGACAAAAACACCGACACCAACACCGACAGTGACAACAACACCGACAAAAACACCAACACCTACACCAACAGTAACAGCAACACCGACAAAGACACCAACACCTACGCCAACAGTAACAGCAACACCGACAAAGACACCAACACCTACGCCAACAGTAACAGCAACACCGACAAAGATACCAACACCTACGCCAACAGTAACAGCAACACCGACAAAAACACCAACACCAACACCGACAGTAACAGCAACAACTACAAATACGCCAACACCAACACCGACAAAAACACCAACATCTACACCAACAGTGACAGCAACACCAACAGTGGCACCTACAGATAGTGCAACACCGACACCGACACCAACAGCAGAACCTACAGGAAATACAACATCAACACCGAAGCCAACAAGCAGCAGCGGTGGCGGATCAGGTGGAGGCGCAGGCGGTGGTTCTGGCGGAGGTTCCGGAGCAGGTGGAGGCTCTAAAGCAACACCGACACCAACAGTAACAGTAACCCCAAAACCTGTAACTCCAACTCCAGTACCTACAGTAATAGAACCAACACCTGAGATTCCTGGTGTGGATGTTCCTGTATATAGTCATACTGCATACTTAAAAGGATATCCTGATGGATTATTCTTACCGGAGAACAATATTACTAGAGCAGAAGCTGCAACTATTTTGGCCAAGCTTTCAGGTATTGATACTACTTATGTTAATGATAGGATAAGTTATCCTGATGTTAAGGAAACACATTGGGCACTATGGGCAATCAAGTATTGTACAGATAAGGGATATTTTAAAGGTTACCCTGACGGAACCTTTAAACCTGATCAGAGAATTACAAGAGCTGAATTTGCAACAATAGTGTACCATTTCCTCGGCATCAAAGATGAAACGATTGTCAGCTATAAGTTTGAAGATGTAAAGGGACACTGGGCGCAATTATATATTGAAAAGCTTGTTGAACTGAATTGCATCAGCGGTTATCCTGATGGTACGTTCAGGCCGCAAGCAAGTATTAAGCGCTGTGAAAGCGTAGCTCTGTTGAACAGGGCGCTGAAAAGAGGACCATTAAACGGTGCTTCACAGGTGTTCCCAGATGTACCTGAAACGCATTGGGCATTCAAGGATATAGCAGAAGGTGCTCTAGATCATAAATATATTATGAATGGCGATAATGAAATAATACATGTCGATTGATGATTAATGAATCAAAATCCTTACCTATTTATTAAAAATAGGTAAGGATTTTTTGTACAAATAACACATAAATATGTGAAACGCTTAATTGAGCAATCAATACCTCAGAGGTTTTATTACTTGAAACAAAAATAGTTTTGATATATAATAACATTATAAGGAAATATGATTTGATTTATGGGGAGTTTTTTAGATTAGAGGTATATCCTATAAGATGTATTATGTTCGAATCTATGTACTTAGCTTTAGGCGTAATAATGTATATAAAAGAGATGTTGTTATGCCTGTTCCCGGTTTATAAGCCCTGTCTAAAAATTCTTTTTACTCCTCAAAGAATATTAAATAAAATATAAAAGCAAATTTAGAATCAAAGCAGCATTAAGAAGGGGCTAGAAACTAAGTGACAGTTTATATGTTTTTCTAAAAGCAATATAACTGAGTTTTTTCAAGAGATCGTGTACTTTTTATATTAAACTCAGAGCTTTTATTGAGGAATGGATATGAGTTAAACACATTGAATCATACAATTGTTTCGCTTTGTTTCTGCTTTTTTAAATGTTAATTAATTTAATAAATATTGAAATAATTAATTATTTATATATTTAAATTTTTAGTAGGAGGTATTAATAATGAAGAAAGCAACGAGTGTAGCTATCATTTTTATATTATTGACAACAATGTATTTTCAAATCTTTTCGCAAGCAAGTGCAAGTAGTGACTCGTTTATCGAAATGGAGCTAAACAAAACAACTGTTGAGGTAAATGACATAATAACTGCTACAATAAAGATAAACAATATACCTAAATTTTCCGGACTCCAAGTTAATATCAAATTTGACCCGGAAGTATTGCAAGCGGTCGATCCAATATCAGGGAAACCTTATAATAATTCGACATTACCGTTAGCAGGTGAGCTGTTAAATAATTCTGAGTTTATTAGCTTTGCTCAAGCAACAAATGATTTAAAAAATGGAATAATTAATATAAGTAAATCATATTTGAACCTTGAGGCTTATAGGGAAAAAGGAATTGATGAAAATACAGGATCGGTTGCTATTATAGGTTTTAAAGTTATCAAAGCAAAGGATACTACTATTCATTTTCAAGACACTAAAAGTATGCCAAACGGCATAAAAGGTACCAGTTTATATGATTGGGATGGAAAGACACTGTCAGGATATGAAGTGAAGCAACCTCCAAGCATCAAGGTTGTTGTTCCTTCAACACCTACTCCTACTTTAGTAAATACACCAACGCCCACAAGTACATCTACCCCAACAAATGTTTCTTCTCCTACACCGAATAGAACAGAGACACCAACACCTACAGTAACACCAACACCTACAATAACTCCTACGAAAACTCCAAAGAATGGCTACATATCAATTGATTTTAATAAAGATAAGGTTGTCGTAGGTGATATAATAAAAGCCACTATAAGTATCAAAGATATAGACAATTTTGCCGGATATCAAATAAATATAGAATATGACCCAAATATATTAGTGCCAGTAGATCCGAATACAGGTAATCCTTATAGGAACTATACATTCCCTACGAATGGCAATATACTCCAAAATAATAAATACATACCTTTGGAAAAGGTTAATCATGATTTAGAGAAAGGTATTTTGAATTTTGGCAAAACCTATCTTAATTTGGAAGAGTACAGAAAGAGCGGAAAAGCTGAAAGCAGTGGAACATTAGCTGTAGTGGGATTTAAAGCAATAAAAGAAGGAAACGCTTATGTTTATTTTGAAAACACAAACAGTATGCCAAATGCCATAACAGGAACAATGCTGGTTGATTGGAACAATAACGTCATAAAATCAGGTTATTCTGTTATCCAACCAAAAATCATTAAAGTATCAAAAGCAACACCGACAGTGACACCAACACCAACAGCAACTCCAAAAGTAACACCAACAGCAACGCCAACTGGGTTTGAAGTCAGAATTGATTCAGATTACGCTGCATATGACCAAGAAATAATAATTCCTGTAAGATTAAGGAATGTACCTTCCAGAGGTATAACTACAGCTGATATCACTATTAATTATGATGCTAAAAAGCTTAAATTTATAGAGGTAACAGCAGGAAACATTATTACTAATCCGAAAATAAATTTTGCTGCACACAAGGAAAAGGATGGAGTTATAAAACTTCTATTTTTAGATGATACATTAAGATATGAATATATTAGAACTGATGGTATATTTGCAAACATTAAGTTCAAAGTGATAACATCCAATCGTACTACAACTACAGTGGAAATAAATAAAGCAAACTTTGGCGATACTAGTTTGAAAGCAATACCGGTTACTTTGACGGACGGGTTACTTAGACTTAATTATGTAACACCTACAAAAACTCCAACACCTACAAAAACTCCAAGCCCTACACCTACAAAGACACCGGCAACAAGAACACCGACTCCTGCCAGGACAGTAATTGAGCCTGCAACTACTATACCGGCAGGTGCAAAAATAGGAGAGCATAAAGCATATCTTCAAGGATATACTGATGGCTGCTTTAGACCTCAAAAAGAAATAACAAGAGCGGAAGCTGCTGCTATAATTGCAAAATTTGTTAATACTTCTTCGTTAACAAACAGCAATAACATTAGCTTTCCGGATGTAACTAATAATCATTGGGCAAAACAGCCTATTGAAATTGTTACTAAAGCAGGGTTGTTTACAGGTTATCCTGATGGCACATTTAGGCCTGATGATACAATAAAAAGAGGAGAGTTTGCTACTGTTGTTTATAAGCTGCTTAATCTTAAGCCTAGCAGTAAATTAAGTAATAATTTTACTGATATAGATAATCATTGGGCTAAAAATTATATATTGGAATTGGCTAATTTAAAATATGTAAATGGATATTCGGACAAGACCTTTAGACCTGAGAATAAAATTAAACGAGATGAATGTGTTGTAATGATAAACAGAGCTTTAAATAGAGGTCCGTTAAACGGAGCAAAATTGTTCTTCTCTGATGTACCAGAAAACTATTGGGCATATAAAGATATTGCAGAGGGTGCTTTAGATCATAAGTATTATATAGACTCCAATGGAGAAGAAGTATTAATAAAGTAAAATAAAAAATAGAAGCTGCCTTGGTTAGTTTAGCAAGGCAGCTTTAATATTATTTATTGGCTAATATTCGGATATTTTTTCATGATCTTTATAAAAGTCGGAATTATCAAAATAATTAGTTCCCAAACTATATGCAAACGTTGCATCAACGTTTATCCAGCGGTTTTCTTCCGGTATATATATTTCATTCCATGCGTGAAGTTCATTTCGGTATGGATTAACAAAATTGCCCTTGATGACTTTTACCTGAAGTCCAACCGCTCTTCCTAAAGCGGCTACAAGTGTTGAATAGTCATAACAAACACCTTTTCCGGTTCTTAAGGTATTTAAAGCACCGTATTCATTATCAAAGTTATTGTTTAGTTGCTTTAAATATTTATCGTAATCATATTCAATGTTTTGCGCTACCCAATCGTAAATGGCTTTTGCTTTTTCTTTAGATGTTGTCAGATTTTGTGTGATTTTTTTTGCCAGTTCAATTATTTCTTCATTATTACTTTCAACGTGTTTGGATGGTACAAGAAATCTGTTAACATCAATAGTGTTATTTACTTCAACAATAGGTCCGTAAGAATAGACTCTATCATATTCATGAACAACAACAGAAATCTTATATTTACCTTTACCGTCGATAAGCCATATTTCTTCATTATATGTACCATTAACTAAGTTTACATCATACCAGGTTGAAACATCATCTTTTGAAACAATTACTTTAATTTTAGCCTTTGACGTATTTCCGGCAACAACAACTTTTCCGTCGACAGATTGAGGTGGCTTATAAAGGACTACACCATTGGAAATGATAGAACTTGTTGTCTGAGCACTTGATGCTTGAACAGGAGTAAAACAAAAGGTGATGACAATGGCTAGTACAAAGAAGTAGAGCGTAGTTTTTTTCATATTAATTCCTCCCTTTTTCGGCAACTCAGCCGTCATAGTATTGAATACCTTAGACCTGTAGTTTTGCGTCCCCAATTTTCATTGGGTTTGCCAGTATCGAAAGGGTTTTTGAGTTCAGATATATATTAGCAAAAAAGCTCTTATTGGGATTACCAATAAGAGCACTTAAGAGCACTACTCTCTTAAACACTTGGCAACCCGGCTGTCATAGTCATATGACCGTAGACCCGTAGCTTTGCGTCTCTACCTTTCGATAGATTTGCCTTTTACAAGTTAGATCTATTAAATTGTCTAAACTTATTATATCACAAAAATAAAATATATTCAATGAGTTTGCTAAAATTATGTAAATTAAGTTATTGAAAAAGAATTGTTGTAATTTTTGCCTAAAAATATACAAGATAATAATCATTGATATTACAGCAAATAATAAGATTATAGGAATGCTATAGATAAAAATTAGGTTAATTTTTGTTATAAGAAGCAATATGAAAAATCCAAGATGTGGTTTCTGAAGTTTTATCGTATTTACTTAAAAGTGGATAAATTAATTTGACGAAAAATATCTGGCATAGGTCTTATATTTTTGCAAATTATGAAAGGAGGAATTGTCATAGATACCAATATTTATAGCGACATTATAGAAACAATAAAAGAGCTTGAGGATATGGAAAGGAATATGTGTAATTTACCGGAAGTTTTTTCACAAATATTGAAAGATGAAATTAATGCAAATGATGAGAGTAGATTATTTAACGGAGTCAAAAGGATAATTAAAAAATATTCTCAAAATAAAAAAGAATTAGAAGCAATAGATGAAATGATAAGAGTTCTGTGTGGAGGAGCATCTATAAACGAAATACTTCAGGTAACGAAGGATGAATGCACAGATATGAGCTTAACAACTGGTATTACTGTAGATGATAGTTGCAAAAACTAATTGTTGTTCAGTTTGAAAAATCAATAAATGAGGAAAACCTAAATTTATTCATGATGTAAAAAATATTCGAATAACCAGTTGATATTTCAAAAAGATAAAACTTTACTTTATGAAAACGAAATAATACAGTCCAGGCTGCATTAATTTTTTTAACTTATTGATGTTATTACTCACAAAAGATATAATAAAAACTGCTCGATATAAGTTGCAAACAGATTGAGGTATGATTGTATGGGAAAAATACATTTAATTGCTACAGCTGCCTTCGGAATAGAAGCGGTTGTAAGTAGAGAGCTAAAAAATTTAGGTTATGATGATCAACATGTAGAGAATGGAAAAGTGACTTTTTCCGGTGATGAAAGTGCTATATGCAGGACAAATTTATGGCTCAGGACAGCAGACCGTGTGCTGTTGAAAATGGGGGAATTTAAAGCTCTGTCCTTTGAAGAATTGTTTGAAAAGACAAAGGCACTGCCCTGGGAACAGTGGATACCTGAAGACGGAGAGTTCCCAGTGGAGGGTAAGTCAGTCGATTCAAAGCTTTATAGTGTTCCTGACTGCCAAGCTATTGTAAAGAAAGCTATAGTTGAAAGGCTTAAGCAAAAGTATAAATGCCAATGGTTTAAAGAAACGGGACCTCGTTACAGGATTGAAGTGGCATTACTAAAAGATATGGCAACATTAACTATTGATACGAGTGGGGCAGGGCTTCACAAAAGAGGATATAGAGAGCTTGTGGGAGGCGCACCTTTGAAGGAGACCCTGGCTAGTGCGCTAATTCTTATTAGCAGGTGGAAAAATGACCGGGCTTTATTTGACCCTTTTTGTGGTTCGGGTACAATTCCTATTGAAGCAGCAATGATTGGCCTGGATATGGCACCGGGACTACAAAGGGAATTTGATTCTGAAAAATGGCCAAATATTCCGAAAGCACTTTGGGCAGAGGCCAGAAAAGAAGCACGTGAAATGATAAAGTTTGATAGAAAGCTTAAGATCCATGGAACCGATATAAGCGAAGATGCTGTAAGACTTGCAAGATATCATGCTAAGAAGGCAGGCGTGGATAAATATATACATATTCAAAGGATGCCCATGTCTGAGATACGTTCTAAAGAAAAATACGGTTTTATAATATGTAATCCTCCATACGGTGAACGTCTGGGACAAATGAAGGAGATTGAAAAACTGTACAGGGAAATGGGAAATGTATTTAGTTCGTTGGATACCTGGTCATATTATATTTTAACTTCCCATCAGGGATTTGAAAAACTCTTTGGTAAAAAAGCAAATAAAAAGAGAAAACTCTATAATGGCAGAATACAATGTAACTACTATCAGTTTTATGGTCCACCGCCTCCAAAGGTGTAAAAAAGCTATTATAAAAGTTGTAATATTTGAAGGCAAAAATATAACCGATATAAGTTACTAGTTAAACTTACGATAGGTTTTCCTTGCATGATCAAGTTTATTTAAGCTTATATTGGTTATTTTTTCAAGCATAATTTTATCTTCGACTTTTTTTAATGCCTTTTCCATAACGGCTTGGAAATTCTTACCGTCCTGAGGAAAAGTTGTATAAACAATGTAAAAGTAATCGGAAGGTACATTTAGTGCTTTTAAACCTTGAACTAAATTGTCGTTTATTTTGTTTACAACTATTTCAGCCCCCTGCGAGTTTGTGAAGGGCAGTATCACCAATATATCTTTATCATCATTGAAAATAACGGTATCGGTAGACCTTGATGCCGATTTTACTTTTTCAATTGCCATATTATATATTTGTGATTTCTGTTCTGAAGATATTATCCTAGGGTCTTCAGAAGACGGTTTATTTATATCTATATGGGTTATAAATACTATTGACAGGCTTTGGTTTGCTCTTGAAGCTATCTTAAATTCTTTAGCAATATAATCTTCCACTGACATAGTAATAACATTGACACTGCCCAAATTATATCTAAATTTATTATCTATTTTTAAAGTGCTTTTTATCGAATTTTCCAAACGCTTAGGCGGATAAGGCTTGATAATGAAGTCACTAACATTGAATTTAAGTGCATGATCTTTATATTGTATATTGTCAGATTTAGTTACAATTATGATGGGCGTATTAGCTGTTGAAGAGTTTTTCCTAAGTGAAGAAATAACTTCAAAACCTTCTCTCTCAGAAGGAAATGAAATGTCAATAATTATAAGAGACAAATCAGGTAAATTCTCGCTGATTTGTTTGTATTTATTGATATTTTCTACTTCAATAAACTGAAATTCACCGAAATTATCAAAGGTAATTTTAATTTTTTCCCTTTCGTATTCAGAATAGTCTATAAGTAAAATTGTTCCATCCATAATTAATTCCCTTATTATAATAAATTTGTATAAAAATGTTGATTTTTGATGCAAAATTGTTTTTAATAGAGTTGACATTTATTAACAGCGATAGATCAACACTATTACTAAAGATATTATGTATTATATATACTAACACAATTTTATTGCAAATTGTAGTACCATTTTGAAAAATATTGATAATAATACAAAATACCGTATTTATACACACTACCTTTAAGCAAAAAGTATAACAAACATATTGATGAGTTAAGGTTAAAAGTATGTTTCTTTAATAATTGGGAGTGATAAACAATAATTATTTTATTCTATATTTTAAAATTGTATGTTAATATATAGAAAAGGATTATGTAACAACAGGTTAAATTTTGCTGATATTGATCAAAGCAGGCATATTAAAATTTTTACTTTAAGGATTTAAGATTTCTTAATTCCATTATTTCGGTTGTATAATTTAGGCAGTATGGTAGAAAGGAGTATTTTATGATATTAAAGGTTAAAAAATCAAAAGTAAGCGGTAAAGTAAGAATTCCAGGGTCTAAATCTCATACAATAAGAGCTCTTTTTTTAGCCAGTCTTGCTGAAGGTAAATCAATAATACGAGACCCACTTATTTCGAATGATGCGCTTTCTGCAGTTGAGGTATGTAAAGCATTAGGTGCAAAAATAGATTTTGTTGATAACAATTTTATTGTAGACGGTTTTAGCGGAGGTCCTTGTACTCCTTCCGATGTTATAAATGTCGGCAATTCCGGTACTACTTTAAGAATTGGAGTTACCTTGGCTGCGCTTGGAGAAGGATATTCTATTTTTACCGGCGATTATCAGGTACGGAGAAGACCTCTGGCTCCTCTTATAAAGGCAATAAATAATCTTGGAGCTGAAGCTTTTTCAACCAATAGCAATGGGACTGCACCAGTTGTGATCAGAGGGAAGTTGAAAGGCGGTAAAACAGATTTGGATTCTGTTACTTCTCAATTTCTTTCTTCTCTTTTGATTAGTTCTCCTATGGCTGAGAATGATACTGAGATAGTAGTTACTCGTCTTAATGAAATACCTTATGTGGATATAACAACTTGGTGGTTGGATAAGCAAGGTATAAAATATGAGAACCACCAGTATAAGTCTTTTTATATAAAAGGAAATCAAAAGTATAAATCCTTTGACGTTACCATTCCCGGAGACTTTTCATCTGCAACTTTCTTTGCAGTTTTAGCAGCCATATCGGGGGAAGAATTTATATTGGAAAATCTGGATGTTACAGATCCTCAAGGAGATAAAGCAGTTTTCTCAATACTGGAAGATATGGGGGCAAAAGTAACGAGACTGAAAGATAAGATTATAATTAAGGGAAATGGGCTTTGCGGAAGGGATATAGATATGAATGCTATTCCGGATGCTTTGCCAGCTATGGCAGTTGCCGGATGCTTTGCCAAAGGCGAGACAAGGTTATTGAATGTTCCTCAAGCAAGGCTAAAGGAAACCGACAGAATACATGTTATGTGTGAACAGCTTGGAAAAATGGGGGCAGATATTCAAGAATTAGAGGACGGACTGATTATACGTGAAAGTAAACTTAAGGGATGCAAAGTTAACGGCTATGATGATCATCGCATAGTTATGGCTTTAGCTGTTGCAGGATTAAATAGTGAAGGAGAAACTCTTATAGACTCAGCAGAAGCAATCAATGTGACTTTTCCTGAGTTTGTTAAGTATATGAATGAGTGTGGAGGAGATATGGAGATTTATTGATGAATTTTGGGGTAAAATGTGTTATTTTAATGATTTTTATATTATAATAGAATTAAGATGTTTATTTTGTAATTCTATAAAAAAGATATAGATAAACTTAATTAGACTAGAAATTGCTTATTTAATTTTCTTAATGTAAATAAAACTTATTAAGGAAGATTTATTTGGTAAAGGGAGTTTGAAATGAAAGAAAAGATTTCGATTTTAATTGCTGACGACA
>Ga0134092_1003183_pt1 | contig 11397 bp, 8 predicted proteins | sample 3_6taG_FD_94454 | JGI IMG/M metagenome (GOLD analysis project Ga0134092, IMG submission 94454) | Switchgrass degrading microbial communities from high solid loading bioreactors in New Hampshire, USA - 3_6_20_6_A3 metaG | ecosystem: Engineered > Bioreactor > Semi-continuous > Anaerobic > Digestate...
GCACCGGAGAAGATCGCTCTCTACGATCGAGAAGGGGAATTTTATACAGAACTTGGTGGGAATAAATGCCACTTTGACCCAGGTTCAGCCCCCACCAATATTTTATTAAGTGATGGAGTATCAGTTAGGGAAAGCACTTCAGATGATATGCGAACCGTTGTCAAGGTTACAGATTTCCTCTCTCAAATGGATTTTCAGTCAACTGCTCTTGTTTGTTCCGATGTGCCAAATGATGTTGGCGATATATACAGACTTTACTTGGTTATGAAGTATTCTAAGAAACCGGTGATTACAGGCGCTTTTGATGTCCCTGGCATCAAGCGAATGCATGAAATGATTAAGATAATACGCGGCTCTGACGAAGAGGTAGCTAATAAGCCGTATGCTATTTTTGATATTTGTGCTTCACCTCCTTTGAAATGGTCCCATATTAGCTCGCAAAATATCATTGACTGTGCGCGGCTCGGTTTGCCTGCTGAACTAATAGCTATGTCTATGCCTGGGGCGGCTTCTCCAGCCACATTGGCCGGTTCGATAGCACAGGATGTGGCAGAGGTTTTGAGCGGGCTTACCTTGAGCCAGGTGGTCAAAAAGGGAGCACCAGTTATTTATGCTGGAGCACCTGTACGTTTTGATATGCGCACAGGGACCACCCCAATGTCGGCAATTGAGGCAGTGATGATCTCCAGTGCTTGTGCTCAGATGGCCAAGTATTACGGTTTGCCCTCACATACCTATGCGGCCCTTTCCGATTCCAAGATTGTCGATACCCAGGCTGGTTATGAGACAGCATTGAGCGGGTTGCTGGCGGCTTTGAGCGGTGTAAATGTTATCTCCGGTGCAGGTGGCCTTGATTTCATCGGAACATTTAGCATTGAAAAACTGATTATCGATGCTGAAATCGTGGGTATGATTAAGAAGGCAGTTCAAGGTATCAATGTATCTCCGGATACTTTGGCCAGGGATCTGATCATAGAACTGGGACCCGGTGGGGATTTCCTGACTACAAAGCACACCAGAAAATGGTTCAAGAAGGAGCAGTACATAATTGGGCCTGTGACAGACCACAGACACCGTGCTGATTGGGAGCGCCTAGGGAAAACCGATACCTTTGAACGCGCCAGAGATTACTATGAATCGGTGATCAAACAGCATCCAGGAACCCCCCTTGATGATGCAAAAAGGAAACAGTTGGCAGATTATTTACAACAGATCACCAAAGAACTCAACATTGAATTAAAACCTGAACAGTTATAGAGATGTAGTAAGGGAACGGTTTCCCTTGGATATAAGGGGAACTGTTCCCCCTGTTTTACTGACTGATAAGGAGGGATGTCAACCATGAGCAAAATTCGTACCCGGATGGGCGATGGTTCAGCGGTATGGTTGAGTAAGGAAGATATTCGGGCTGATCTGGAGGATGGTACCAGGGATGCCGCTGAACGCGGCAAGATTCCTCCTTTGACAGAGGACGAATTAGAAAAAATACTTGATATCTGTACTTCGCCGGAAAAGTTTTTGTCCGTGGAACCGGGGCGTGAAATAGTTACTACTTGCGACTCCGGAGCGAGCAAAATAACCTATCATGCCAACCTGCCTATGGACAGAACCACAGCTATTCAAACCGCGGAAAGGGTACTCTGTTCTGATACCACTGAGCTTGGCAATATTGATTATAGCTTTAAACAGGTAAAGCCGATTCTTCACGATGAAAGGGCGATTATGGAATATGCTCAAATAAACACCATTATTCCTCTGCTCTACGGCGCGATGCCTAATTTGGGGTTATATACCAAGCCGGACGGTCCTACGGAAAACTGGTCGGAACTCCTTCCCCAAGCCAAGATCAAGGAAGCGAGGGAAGCCCAGGAAGAAGCAGTGGAGCACGCAGTTAAAGATATGGTGTATGTGGCGAGCGGAATGTACGAATCAGGAGTCGATGGTATAAATTTTGATACTGTTGGCGCAGCAGGCGATGCCGATGTTCTCGCCGCTCTAAAAGCTGTCGAAATTATCAGAGAGCAGTACCCGGATTTGCCTATTGTCTTTGGCATGGCAGGCGAATTTATCCTGGGGATGCATGGGGAGCTAAAATACAACAACACCAGACTGGCTGGGCTTTACCCCCATGACCAAGTCAAGTTAGCAGAACAGGCAGGGGCATCCATTTTTGGTGTTGTTGTCAACACCAGCAGCAACAAGTCTTTTCCCTGGAACCTGGCAAGGGTTTGTACATTTGTCAAAGCCTGCACAGAAGCAGCAACAATACCTGTGCATGTCAATGTGGGGATGGGAGTTGGGGCTATTCCCCTTACCTTAACACCTCCGGTTGATGCGGTCTCCAGGGCGGATAAGGTTTTGATTGAGATAGGAAAAGCTGACGGCTTATAGATTGGCGTGGGTGATCCCTTTGGCTTGGAGATCACTCACGAAATGGCGGCGGGCATGGGAGGAATACGCACTGCCGGAGATCTGGTAGCACGTCTCCAATTGTCCAAAGCCATGAAGATCGATGAAGCTAAAAAATATGTTGCAGATAAATTGCGCATTTCGACTATGGATCTCAGTGACGAGTCAGTGATGTCTGAAATTAGAGAGACACTTGATATAGGGCGTATTCAGCCACCTGATGGTGCAGCATTAGGTATTCAGGCGAAGTTTCGCATCGCCAAACTGCTTGATATAAAAATAAATTCGGTTGACTTATTTCGAGAGAAAGCTGGCTTAGCCTAAATGACTACCGAACAAGTGAGGGGTAATCCATGAACAAAGAAGTTTTACAAGAAGCAATTGATTCCATCTTGAGGGGTGATCAAGAGAAAGCTGTTGCAGTAGCAAAACGGGCTATAGCTGAGGGATTGGATCCTGTTGAGGTCTTGACTGCAGGGTTCAGTGTAGGCATCAGAGAGGTTGGGGATCGCTTTGGAAGAGGAGAGGTTTTTTTGCCCGAACTGATTCTAGCTGCTGAGGCGATGAAAGCGGCCAGTGCTGTTTTGGAGGATGCCATCCCCGATGTTTCTGCTCAGAAAAAAGGAAAAATGCTGATCGCTACTGTGGAGGGGGATGTGCATGATATCGGGAAAGGAATTGTGGCCTCTCTGCTGAAGACACATGGGATTGAAGTATATGACCTTGGCCGCGATGTGCCGGTAGATACGATTATTGAGAAAGCATTGGAATTGGATGTTGATATAATCGGGACAAGTGCCCTGTTGACCACCACCCTTCCTGAGCAGAAAAAGCTTGAAGAGGAACTGCGCAGCCGCGGTCTGAAGGGCCGTTTCAAAACCATGGTTGGCGGTGCTCCTGCCACCCAGCGCTGGGCAGACCGGATTGGGGCTGATGCCTATGGTGAAGATGCCGCTGAAGCGGTAACTAAAGCCCTGGCTCTATTACAGAACAGGTAGTTCTTTTGTAAATTTCGGACCTTTGTAAAAACCTTTCTGGCTTAAATTTCCAAGAGCGGCTATCTGTCAGTACAGGCCAGACAGCCGCTACCCTCCCCTTTTTTATCACAAAATTGAGACCAATTGCCGCCGCGATTGAAAAGCAGAAAGCAGAGTTGAAGCACTGCATTCACCCGCTTTGCAGTGTTCATTTTTTATCTAACAACTAGAAAATGAATAAAGTGTGCTGTTTGCTGTTTTAATCAGTGAGTCTGACAAGGGTGTGATTTTTTATTGTAGTGATTTGTGTAGCTGTAAAATAAGTGTAGGTAATCACCAGTAATCTCCAGTAGAAACCAAGGAGGATTTTTCCCTGGAAAAAAAGAAGAAACCTCCAAAGCAACCAACCAAATCAGAAAGGAGGTTTCTTCCGGTGAATACAGCACCCAACATCCAAGCAGCTGGTGACTATCTGAAAGAAAGCCCTTGGCTGCAAGAAAGGCGGGTGAGTACTCTAATTAAAAGTGTACTCGCTGGCGAAATAAATTTCAACACCTTAGAGAAAGAGTTATTTGCCATTGCGCGGGATTATTTAATGCAAATGCTAGCCAGCTTTTTGGAATACCTGGATCGCTGCATTTTCTACTCTGCAGAACGGGAGGGGTGGGAAGTTGTTAACATCAGGGAACGTGCCCTAGAAACGACCTTAGGGGTACTCACTTACCGGAGACGCTACTACAAAAAGCGCACCTTAAGTGGGGCTTATGCCTACGTCTTTTTGTTAGATGAACTGCTGGGCATACCGGCAAGAGTCCACGTTTCTCCTCGGCTAAATGAAATAGCGGTGATGCTGGCGGCTGAGCAAACCTACCGGAAGGCGGCTGAAACCTTAAGCCAAGCATTAGGTGTAAGTATCAGCCATGAAACTATCCACCAGGATGTGCAAGTGGCCGGTGAGCACCTCAAAAAGTGGGATAAAGAAACTGCACTGGACAATACCGGAACCCGTATCGTTCCCTTACTGATTATCGAGGTGGACGGGGCGATGGTCAGGCGGCAGCGTAGAACTAAAAACCAGGGGAAGCATTTTGAATTAAAAACAGCAGTGATTTATGAAGGATGGGAAGAATGTCCCGGGGGCAGGGCGAAACTGATTAATCCCACCTACTTTGTTTATCACGGGAGGGGAGAAGAGTTTTGGGTTGCCTTAGAACGACACTTGAGCCGGGTCTATGATCTTGACGGGTGTCAAAGAAAAATCATTGCTGGAGATGGTTCTGAGTGGATCCGGAAAGGCGCCGAACTCCTGGGAACTGAATATCAATACTCCCGTTTTCACTTGCAAAGAGAACTGACTAGACTGTTTGAGCCCAGAATGAGGGAAAAAATCAAAGAAACCCTTAAAGCCAACAGGCGGGATGATTTTAATCTGTTGATGAGAACACTGATCATCGCAGAAACTGAGGAAAACAGAAAAGAAAAACTAGAAGCTTTTCAGAGCGGAATCAACAGTGTCTGGGAGGGCATCACCGACTGGCGGGAGCGCTCCCTTCCCTGTCCTTCCCCGGCCCGTGGTTTGGGTGCGATCGAACCAAATGTGGGGCTCAATATGTATTCCGAAGATCCGTCTCCCCTGGAGCTGCACTTCCCTGATCCTTTGGAAAAGGTAGGTTTTTGTTGCCTTCATCACAACATCTTGGTCAAAAGGGAACACACCGATGGAAGGAGGGGGTAGGGGTAATCCCTCCTTCCAGTTGTCCCTTATTTCCTGTTTCAGTGTTCTCTGGAGTGAAGCCAATCTTTCGTCAAACTCTATGTCAAACTGAGATGAGAGGTTGAATTCAAAGCCGCAGGAGAGCTCCACGTCGTAATGGCCGTTGACATGTCCGTGAACCTCCAGAAAAAGCTCTACCTGCTCAGACAGAGCATGTTGCTGATAAGTATGGCAGAGTTCTATTAGCTGTGGCGTTGAAGCGAGTTGGGGGTTTTTGTTTAGATCCACCAGGGGCCTGAGATTCTCAGCATAGAGCAGAGAACCATCAAGCTTAGTGGCTAGAAGTGCGGCAAATTCTTTGGTGTAGTAATCAGAACCAGGGATATATCCGTGGTGGGGGGCAGCAACAAGTACCTCTCTTTTTTTACCTGGGATATAAAATATATCTTCTCTGGTTTGGGGCACAGCACTCACCCCTTTGCGGTGTTAATATTTGTTATATTGTAGCATAGAAGAGGGGCAGTGGTAATAAGTGCTGTGTCAAATTGAGAGAAGTTTTATGTACATGTAATAGTGTTAAAGAATTAAAAAGCAATAGAAGTGCTTATTGAAGCGCCTCTATTGCTTTCGTTAATTTTAAGGCGTTTATTATATGATATTGATAAATTCCAGGATATTTATGTCAAAATGAATGTCAGGTACTTATAAATGCGAGCCGCTCGCTGGCAGCATGGTTTGGTAGTACCATTTTATGATGGAACTTTTGTTGAGTCGATGGCTTCCCGTTCCAGTTTGATACCTAGTTTGGACATGCGATATTGAAGACTCTGGCGTGTAATACCAAGAGCGGATGATGCTTTAGTTATGTTATAGTCGTGTTCTTGTAAAGTCTGCATGATGATTTTGCGTTCAGTTTCCAATAATGTATCGGGTAGCGTTTTTTTGGTGAGAGATGGCAGTTCCGGTTGTGTAGGAGAATCAATTGAATGGCAAATAGAATCGATTTCAATTTTTAATAAGCCCTGTTCATCGGGGTCGTTTATAATTGTTTGGGTTAATAGCAAGTGTTCTAATTCACGAACATTTCCAGGCCAATTATAGTTTTGAAAAAGACGGATGGTATCGCTGTGAACGTCTTTAAAATATTTGCCTGTTTTACGGTTAAAATCCGCAAGAAAATGTTGTATTAATAAGGGCAGGTCATCTTTTCGCTCCCTTAACGGCGGTATTGTAATGCTAAAGACACAAAGACGATAGTAGAGGTCCTCTCTGAGGAGGTTCTCTTTGATGGCTTTTTCCGGCGCTATATTAGTTGCGCTGATTATTTTTGCCTGGAGCGGAATATGTTCAACATCACCAACACGCTGGAAAGTTTTTTCTTGAAGTGTCCGTAGCAGTTTTGCCTGCATTTGCGGACTTAATGCTTGAATTTCGTCAAAGAAAACAGAGCCTCCTGCAGCATATTCCAGCAGACCGATACGGTTCTCTGCCCCAGTGAATGCCCCTTTTACAGTTCCGAAAAGCAAGGATTCCAGAAGATTATCCGGAATAGCAGCACAGTTGACGGCAACAAAGGGGCCACCACAAAAGGGGCTGGCATTATGAATACTTTGCGCAAAGAGTTCTTTTCCTGTACCGGTTTCTCCGTAAATGAAAACAGGAAGGTCGGTTTTTGCCGCTTGCTTAGCTAATTCGATTGTTTTCTTGAGTCTGCTGTTTTCTCCAATAATATCATCAAAAGTGTAACGAGCCTGCAACGATTGTTTTCCTCTTTTCTTTTTAATGCGCTCTGAGATTCCGGACAGGTTGTCTGAAAGGCTTTGATTACCCTTAATATCATGCACGATTTCGGCAGCACCAACTATGCGACCGTCAACAAAAAGAGGTATTGTTGATGATAGGACTTCAATGTTTTTTCTTTTCTTGCTTGAGTATTTGTACTCGTATGACAAAAATTCCTGTTTTGTTCTTAAGGTTTTGAAAAAGGTGCTGCTTTGTTCATTCAGTTCTGGGTAAATCTCAAAAATGGAGCGGCCTATAACATCGCTAGAGGGGATTCCGTCAAGCTCTTCACATGTTCTGTTAAAAAAGATTGTGACTCCTGCTTCATTTACTATATGAAGGCCTTCAAAAATTCGATCAAATAATTCCTCCGCATTTTCTCCAATTATGCGTTTCGCTAACATCTGGTCATCACATTCAATCAGCGTGCAGTCTCCAAGCTTACTTTTCCAGTGGAAACAAGAGTCGAGCATTGCAGTTAAACTACCATGTTGTTTCAGCTTTTTTTGGGCAGATTTGTTCATGTAAAGAATCTGATGTCTATCGTCTGTTAACAAGACTGGGTGTTTAAGATGATTAAGTATTACAGCAAGCCAATCCCTCGGTAGTTTGGTGTTGAAATGTTCAGATTTTGGCCAATAGTCGCACAACTTCTCTCGACTGATCAAAGATCTACTTCCCCCTTTCACATTTATATATGTAGTTTTTTGGATGTTTACGTGAACAATGAAGGGTTGGATGAAAATTGGGATTAAAAGTACAGCTCGGAGTTCATAATTGTTGGTGTTGTAAATGTATGAAGGGATAATACTGTCAATATTAGTAAAGCCAGGCGGGTTTTGTTTGCTTTGTTCGCTTGGTAAAATGAGTCTTTGTTTAATAACTTTCGACATTTTATTTGTTTCTCCTTCAAAAAAGGACAAAAGGTAGACCTAAAATAAAAAGAAGCATTTTTGGCAACTGCCAAAATAATTGAGCCATAGTTCACCTTTCAGTTAGAACTGTACTTCTCGAAGACGGCCAGAAAACAGCGCCAATATAAGTTTTTATCTAAAAACACTTATCAAAGAGATCCCAATCTTAAGGATGGCATGCTCTTTGCACCTGTTAAAAATTGTAGGTGTACAAAAATCAGATGAGTTATAAGGGGGTGAGTAATGAGTAAGACCGTTTAAAATGTTTGGTCAGCCATGGAAACAGGAACAGGTTGGCAGAAGATTTCACCGGAAGGAGGGCTAAAGTGAAACGGAGTTTGTCTGCCGGACGAAACAGTTGGCAGGGAATGGGAATTAAGCTGTTTTCAGACGAAGATTTAGAGCGCATCCATTTAGCTACTCTTGAAATTATGGAAACCGCCGGCTTACATTTCATGTGTGAGGAAGCACTTGATATTTTTGAGAATGGCGGCGCAACTGTGGACAGGAAAAACCAGAAGGTTTATATTCCACCTCATATTGTAGAAGAGTGTATTAACTCTGCTCCCTCATATGTCCGCTTAGGTGCTCGAGATCCCAAACATGATGTGATACTGGACACCAACCGTGTGCATTTTTGTATTTTCAGTGAAGGGGTTCAGGTTGTTGACCGGGAGACAGGCGAAGTCCGTCCGTCAACAAAACAAGATGAAGCAGATGCCGCAAGACTGACAGATGCTTTAGAGGCCTATGACATTTGCGAGGTTGCATGTTTACCGCGGGATGTGGACCCTCGCTGTTTCAGTCTTCATAATTATGAAGCGATGGTCAGCAATACCACCAAGCACTGCACCCAGGCCCCGCAATCTACTGCAAATGCCAGGGATCTCTTGGAAATGGCAGCTGTGGTTGCGGGCGGCAAAGAAAGATTAGTGGAGCGGCAGTTTACATCAGCTACAGTTTGCCCGACAAGTCCCTTATCCTTTGCCCCGGCGTGTTGTGAGGGGATTATTGAGTATGCCAAAGCCGGACTGCCGATGAATATTTTATCTATGGCTATGGCAGGTGGTTCTTCTCCGGTTACCTTAGCAGGCACATTAGTAACCCATAATGCTGAGGTTTTAGGTGGTATTTGTTTGGCACAATTGACGCGCAAAGGCACTCCTGTGATCTATGGAAGCTCAACAACTATTCTTGATCTTAGAAAAGCAACAGCTACAGTGGGGTGTCCTGAACTGGCGTTGATCAGCGCTGCAGCAGCCAGTTTGGCTCAGCGCTATAAGATTCCCAGTTATGTAGCTGGTGGATAGGCTGACAGCAAGTTATCCGATATGCAAGCCGGCCATGAAAAAACCATAACCGCCCTATTACCAGCGTTGGCAGGTGCCAACATGATCTATGGGCTAGGAATGGTTGATATGGGAATGACTTTGGACTTTGGTCAAATAGTTGCTGATAACGAATTTGCGCTCATGATTAAACGGTTATTATTAGGTATCCCTGTAAGTGATGATGAACTTGCTGTAGACCTGATAAAGGAAGTCGGCGCAGGAGGCCATTTCTTGAGTGAAATGCATACAATGAACTTTATGCGCCAATCCCAGTGGTATCCGAAGTTGATCGATCGTAATGTCTATGCGCGCTGGAAAGAAGAAGGAGCGACAGATTATACGAAGCGGGTTAATGAAGAGGCTAAACGAATTTTAGAGACCCACCAACCAGAACCGCTGCCGGATGATACAGTGAAAATGCTGCGTGAAATTATTATTGAAGCTGAGAAAAGAGAAGGGGTAATTTAGAACTAAAAAAAGAAGGTGGATCACATGAACGAGTATCTTTTGAAGATTAAAAACGCAATTATTGAGTGTGATGATGACAACCCAGTGATACCGTTGATAGATCAGGCACTGCAACAGGGAATAAGCCCTCATGATATTTTAAAGAATGCACTTACAGCTGCAATGATGGATATCGGGGAGGCCTGGAATAGGGGTGAAGTATTTATACCGGAGGTGATAGAGGCTGCCGAAGTTTTTCAAGAAGCAGCGGATTATCTAGAGCCACACTTGCTTGCTGGAGCGGTTCAAGAGAAAGTGGGAACGATTGTGCTGGGTACAGTAGAAGGCGACCTGCATAACCTGGGTAAGAACCTGGTAGCGGTAATGTTGCGGACAGCCGGTTTTGATGTGATCGACCTGGGTGTCAATGTACCGGTTCAAAGATTTATTGAGGAAGCCAAGAAACATAATGCCCAGATCGTCGGTCTCAGTGCATTATTAACTACCACAATGGTGGAGCAGAAAAAGTTTATTGAAACCTTGCAAGAGGAGGGATTGAGAGATCAGTTTAAAGTGATGGTTGGAGGTGCGCCAATCAGCGAAAAATGGGCGAATGATATTGGCGCAGATGGTTATGCCCGGAATGCTGGAGAAGCCGTAACTCTGGCCAAAGACCTGCTTAATCAATAAAATTATGAAATTCAGCTATCAGCAATAATGCAAATAATCTTTTCAGGGGCAAATACTTCGTACACCACAATGCTCATCCATTCGCTCCATAAAATCTGATAGATTTACTTAATCTATTATTAATACCTTCCTGGTTTGCCCCTGACCTCCAGGGAGGAGAGATCCTATCGATCGAAACTTCGAACAGCAAAGCGAGAATAACGATTTCCCTGGAAATTTATAAAAGAGAAGGAGGAGAAGCGGATGAGCCAAGAAAAACAGGGTTTAAAAAGAGAAATGAGTAGTGGGCAGATGACGATGGTCGGTCTGGGAGCACTGATCGGGACAGGCCTTTTCCTGAACTCTGCATATACGATCAAAAACGCTGGCCCTGGGGGCACTCTACTCTGCTATCTTTTCGGTGGACTTGTAATGTGGTCAGTAATGGTCTGCCTGGGGGAACTGGCGGTTGCTATGCCCAAGGCCGGTTCTTTCCAAGAATACAGCACTCGTTTAATTGGTCACTGGTTTGGACATGCCATAGGTTGGCTCTACTGGTTTAGCTGGGTATTGTGTATCGCCTGGTTTTTGAGCGCCTGCGGGATGTACATGCAGTACTGGCTTCCAAAATCTCCAGTATGGCTCTGGAGTATCATCTTTGGTGTTGTCTTATTCGTTTTCAACAACCGCGCTGTTAAAGAGTTTGGGACAGGACAGTTCTGGTTTGCAGGCATCAAGGTTTTCGCTATCTTGATCTTTATTATCATTTGCATAGGGAGACTCTTGGGAATAGGTGGGCCTTCACCCGGTTTTACCAACCTTGTTGCCCATGGCGGCTTTTTCCCGGTAGGGTTTGTAGCAGTTTTGCCTGTTATGATGAGTGTTGTTTTTGCCTACCAGGGTACAGAAGCAATGGCAACCACTGCTGAAGAGGCTGACAACCCGGATAAGGCAATTCCCAAAGCGATTAATAGCACAATCTTTCAGACCCTGGGGTTATATCTTGTTTCAATTTTTGTAATTATGCTGTGTGTTCCTTGGACAGCAATCAGTATTGATGAAAGTCCATTTGTTACTGTGTTAAAAACCTTCGGTATCTCAGGTGCAGATCATATCATGAATTTTATTATTCTTATTGCAGCTCTGTCAGCAGC
>Ga0134092_1003195_pt1 | contig 11360 bp, 12 predicted proteins | sample 3_6taG_FD_94454 | JGI IMG/M metagenome (GOLD analysis project Ga0134092, IMG submission 94454) | Switchgrass degrading microbial communities from high solid loading bioreactors in New Hampshire, USA - 3_6_20_6_A3 metaG | ecosystem: Engineered > Bioreactor > Semi-continuous > Anaerobic >...
AGGTCGACCGCAATATAAAATTGAGAAAATCGCATGATAATCCAGCAGTACAAACAATGTATAAAGAATATCTTGGCAAACCTCTTGGAGAAAAATCTCATAAACTACTTCATACCCACTATACAGAGCGCAAGCTGTATTAGTATTTGCGCATAAATTAAGGTAATCTTGCAGCAGTAGTGGCTAAAAAAGCTACTACTGCTGTTTTTTGGATTAAATAAAATTTTCACGAATTATTGAATGCAAAGGAGATTTATAATATAATATAACAAACAAATTATTTTTTTAACAAAGTTTGTGAAAAAAATAACACAGGAGGCTGTTCAATGGGCAATTTTTTAACGCCGAAAGAAATCGCAAAAACATATGATGAAATATCGGTTAATAAAGCAAGAAATTCTGTTGGCAATCTAATTATTTTAGGCATTTTAGCTGGTATTTATATATCATTTGCGGGTTTTGCTTCTCAGATGATATCCCATGCCATAGATAATCCAGGTTTAGCTAAGTTTGCCAGCGGAGCGGTTTTTCCGGTGGGACTGATGTTAGTTGTTATGGCAGGAGCGGAACTTTTTACAGGCAATAATCTCATGGTAATTGGCGCAATGGATAAAAAAATAAGCTTTGGTGAGCTTTTTAGAAACTGGATAATTGTATACCTTTCAAATTTTGTAGGCGCCATATTATTTGCTTTTTTAATCAGCCAAAGCGGACTTTTGGATACAAACAGCGGCCTTTTGGGTGCTATGGTTATTAAAACGGCGGTAAATAAAGTTTCCATACCATTTGGACAAGCATTTGTTCGAGGAATTTTGTGCAACATCCTTGTTGTTCTGGCCGTATGGATGGCTACAGCTGCTAAAGATATAGTGGGAAAAGTTTTTGCGTGTTGGTTTCCAATAATGCTGTTTGTAATGTCAGGTTTTGAGCACTCCATTGCAAATATGTATTTCATACCTGCAGGTATTTTTGTCAGTTCCAATTCTACTTATATCACTGCCGGCAAAATTCATGCTGAAGCCCTAGCTAAATTAAATATTGGAGGACTTTTTGGAAATTTGATTCCAGTGACACTTGGCAATATAATAGGTGGGGCATTAGTAATAGGAATGGCCTATTGGTATGTTTACAGGCATACGGATAAAAAATTTGACGGCACAATAAATCAGTAAACATTTAAGTTAAGCCCAGGAAATTCTGGGCTTTCCTAAAACGTCGCAAGTCTTTTCTTAAATTTACTCCTTAAATAGGTAAGAAATCTTATAGATTTATTGGTATAATATTTGTGGTATAGATCTTATGTTCTAGAAACTATGCCTAATTAAGTGAAGCAACTATTTAAGGAGGGAGCACTATGAAGTTTGTCAGATTTAGAAAAGATAATTCCTGCAGTTATGGTTTGCTTGAGGATGATAAAGTCAAGAAAATCGAGGGTGATATATTTAAGGACTATGAGATTACCAATTGCTGTTACGATATAAATGATGTGGATGTTTTAGTTCCTTGCCAGCCTTCAAAGATAGTATGTGTTGGTTTAAACTATAAGGGCCATGTCCAGGAAGTTAATAAGGCTCTTCCTGAAGAGCCTGTTATATTCCTGAAGCCTCCTTCAGCAGCATTGCCACACAAGGGAAAGATCGTAAAACCTGCAATTTCTAGTAGAGTTGATTATGAAGGCGAAGTGGGATTAGTGATAGGAAAGCCAGCGAAGAATATTAGACCAGAAGAGGCTTATTCTTATATATTGGGTGCAACTTGCTTCAATGATGTTACAGCCCGGGACCTTCAGAGCAAGGACGGTCAATGGACTAGATCCAAATCTTTTGATACATTTGCACCTTTTGGGCCATGCATAGCAACCGATTTGAATTATGATAATCTGTCTATCGAGCTTTTATTAAATGGTGAAGTTAAACAAAAGTCTAATACCTCAGATTTAATTTTTAATGTAGGTCAACTTGTCAGTTTTATCAGCCAAGTTATGGTTTTAATGCCTGGTGATGTGATTGCTACTGGAACACCTTCTGGTATTGGGCCTATGAGTTCAGGAGATACCGTACAGGTTAAAGTGGAAGGTGTGGGTGTTTTGGAGAACTATGTAATATAGTGAGGAAATATTTTCATCTGTTATTATAAGAATTACAACTAATCTTGTGTCTGATGAGAAGTAATCTCCTTCTTGGCAAGAATCAAATAACCAAGCGAAGAAGGAGTTTTTTATGTAACAAGAAAAGAATTAAGACAGCATATCTTTTGAAGAAGAAGTAATGTGCAATAATTGGCTATATGGAACTTATTAGCATTTAATTAATGCCAATAGATTATTAAAACGTTAAAATGAGCTTATCAGCTATATTTGATGCTTGCTATATTTAAAAAAAATTAAATCCACATTACAAATCGCTTTGAAACTATGTATAGAATGAAATTAGTTTTTATTGTATAATAAAAGAAGAAAAGCTTGTATAGTGTATACAATTTTTAATTTACCAAGAAGTATAAAAGGTTTTTTACGATTTATGTCGAAGTATTTCTAGGTCAGTTCAAAAGGAGAGGTGAAACGATGCTTAAAACCTTCAAAGGAGGCATACATCCTCCATATAACAAGGATCTTACTAACTCCAAACCCATTGAAAAAGCTACCCTGCCAAAGAAGGTAATAATCCCGATGGGGATGCATATAGGTGCTCCCAGCGAACCTATAGTCAAAGTAGGGGATATGGTAAAAAAGGGCCAAAAGATAGGTGAAGCAAAGAGTTTCGTATCAGTGCCAGTTCATGCGAGTATTTCGGGGAAAGTAACTGCTGTCGAACCAAGACCTTGGCCTGGTGGAGGTTTAATGATGTCTGTAGTTATCGAATCCGATGGAAAGGATGAGCTGGATTATTCGATAACACCGCCGAAGCCTCTTAGTCAGCTTTCTCCGGATGAGATAAAGAATCTTATTCGTGAAGCTGGAATTACGGGACTTGGTGGAGCAGGTTTTCCGACACAAGTCAAACTGTCTTTCCCGCCGGAGAAGAACGTTGATACAATTATTATTAATGCTGCGGAATGTGAACCTTATATTACAGCAGATCACAGGCTTTTACTGGAGCGACCAGATGATGTAGTTCTAGGAATTGAGGCAATTATGAAGGCAACCGGTATTAAACGGGCCTTTATTGGAATAGAAGACAATAAGCTTGATGCTGTAGAATCAATTAAAAAAACCATTAAAGACAAAGAAGGAATCGAAGTTGTTGTTCTTGCCACCAAATATCCACAAGGTGGTGAAAAGCAGCTTATTAAGGCTGTTACCGGCCGAGAAGTTCCCTCGGGGGGACTGCCAATGGATGCAGGAGTTATCGTAAACAATGCCGGAACATGTGCAGCGATTGCCAATACATTAAAAACCGGATTACCCCTTATTGAAAGGATAACTACAGTAACCGGTTCGGGAATAAAGGAACCTAAAAATCTTTTAATAAGGATTGGCACTCCTTTAATAGATATAATCGAGCAGTGTGGAGGTTTTAAAGGCACACCTGGCAAAGTTTTGATGGGTGGCCCCATGATGGGGCTTGCACAATCAACACTAGATGTGCCAGCTATTAAAGGGACTTCAGGGCTTTTAGTTTTGGAGAAGCACGATTTGCATTTATTTGAACCATCGCCCTGTATTAAATGTGCCAGGTGTGTCGACGCCTGTCCCATAAATCTTTTGCCAACTACCATTGCTAAATTTGCCCAAAAAAATATGTGGAATGAAGCAGAACTTTATCACGCAATGGATTGTGTAGAATGCGGCTGCTGCTCTTACGTTTGCCCTGCACATATACCGCTTACTCAGCATATTAGGATTGCCAAAAGTCATATTATAGCTTTGAGAAGACAAAAATAATCGGCAACTTTTAGCAGAAAGCTACTATGTAGATTGGAGGTACTCATGGATGGATGATTACATTTTGATAACTACATCATCTCCTCATATACATTCAGGAGAAAGCATTTCGAGAATTATGTTCAGCGTAGCTATAGCGTTACTACTGCCGACTTTTGCAGGCATATATTTTTTTGGTTTTAGAGCCTTAGGCCTTGTTATAGTAACAAGTATTGCGGCTATTTTAACAGAGGCTATATTTCAAAGACTTAGAAATAAGCCTATAACAATATCAGATGGCAGTGCGTTGGTTACGGGGATGCTGCTTGCATTAAATCTGCCGCCGGGATTGCCCTATTGGATGGCAGTAGTAGGAGCGGTGGTGGCAATATCTCTAGGTAAACAGATTTATGGCGGACTAGGAGCAAATCCCTTTAATCCGGCTCTCATAGGAAGAGTATTCCTGATGATAACATTTACAACTCCCATGACAACCTGGATAAACCCAGTTGACGGCACTACCAGGGCAACTCCACTTGCACTAATGAAAATGGAAGGCATATCAACAGATTATGTGAAGCTTTTCTTCGGGAATGTAGGTGGTTCTCTAGGAGAAACTTCTGCTTTTCTTATTATTATAGGAGGCTTGTATCTCATCTATAAAGGATATGTGGATTGGTGCATACCGGCAAGCTATCTTGGCAGTGTTGCAATCTTATCAGCGATTTTAGGTCAAGACCCTGTTTTTCATCTATTATCCGGAGGATTAATGCTCGGGGCGTTTTTTATGGCAACAGATATGGTAACAACACCCCTTAGCAGGCTTGGCAAAATGATTTTTGGCATAGGTGCAGGTTTTTTTACGGTTTTGATTAGATTATATGGGGGTTATCCTGAAGGTGTGTCATTTTCAATACTTCTGATGAATGCCTTTACCCCATTGATAAACAGATTTACAGTGCCCAAGATCTATGGGGAGGTGAAATCCAGATGAACCAGTATGCCAGAATGATTATAGTGCTGATGATTATTTCTATGGCATCTGGAGCGGTGCTTGCCCTATCTTATGAAGTTACAAATCCTACAATTCAAGAGCAGGCAAGGCAAAAGTTGGAACAATCTGTGCTTATTGTAATACCAGGGGCAACCCAGATGGAAGAAATTCAAAAAGACGATATTACCATATATATAGGATTGGATGATGAGGGAAACAAAAAGGGAATTGCATTTAAGACGGCAGGTTCGGGATTTAACGGACCGATTGAAATAATGGTAGGTTACGATCCTAAAGAAGGTAAATTGTTAGGAATAGAAATCCTGTCAATGAGTGAAACCCCTGGTCTTGGAGCGAGAATACAGGAGGAGGCTTTCAAAGACCAATTTAAAGGAAAATCCGTTGAAGATGAATTTGTGGCAAAACAAGATGTAGAGGCTATTTCAGGTGCAACTATTTCTTCCACGGCTGTGGCAAGTGCAATTAAGACTTCACTGGAGAAGGTAGTTGAAATATTTCCCGTGGGAGGCGATTATTAATCATGCAGTTATTTAAAGATTTTATAAACGGCCTTTGGAATGAAAACCCAATTTTTAGGATGGTTATTGGTATCTGTTCAGCCCTTGCTGTAACAACTGCTGCTAGTAATGGCATAGCTATGGGCTTGGCGCTGACTTTTGTTTTGACATGTTCCAGTATATTGGTTTCACTTCTTAGGAGCGTAATTCCTGCGAAGGTAAGAATACCATGTTATATCATCGTAGTTGCGACATTTACTACAGTTGTTGACCTTTTCATGAAGGCATATTTTCCTGCACTGTATGAAGTTTTGGGGATATTTATTCCGCTAATCGTAGTTAATTGTATTGTACTTGCTCGAGCTGAAGCCTTTGCCTCAAAAGTTGGTTTGGCAAGAGCTATAGCAGATGCTTTAGGTATGGGCTTAGGGTATACATGGGCTATTACCTTAATAAGTATGATACGCGAACTGATGGGAGCAGGCACTTTATTTGGGTACAGAGTAATGGGAGAAGGCTTTACTCCATGGGTTAGTGCCATTTTGCCTCCCGGTGCTTTTATTGTGATGGGAATTCTCGTAGGATTAATAAATGTAATAAACAGAAAAACAGCAAAACGTACTCAATGCCATTGAAAGGGTGTGAGAACAATTGGCGAAGGAATTGTTTTTTATAATAATTGGAGCGGTGTTTGTAAATAACTTTGTTTTGTCAAGATTCTTAGGTCAATGTCCTTTCTTGGGTGTTTCCAGCAAAACCGAAACTGCTGTAGGTATGGGTATGGCTACAACTTTTGTTTTAACAATGACAGCAGTAGCCGCTTATTTCTTGCAAAATTATGTACTTGCGCCTTATGGCCTAGAACCCTTTTTACAGATAGTATCATTTATCTTGGTTATTGCTTCACTAGTGCAATTGGTTGAAATGGTAGTTTTAAAAATTAGCCCGGCTTTATATAATGCCTTTGGAATTTTTCTACCTTTAATTACTACTAACTGTATAGTAATGGGTGCAGCTCTTTTGATTCCAATGTATAAATATAATCTCATAAAAAGCATAGCTCTAGGCTTGGGGGCAGGTTTGGGATTTACATTGGCTTTAGTGCTGATGTCTGGTATCCGCGAAGAAATGGAGTTTCATGATGTGCCTGAGGCTTTAAAAGGGCCGGCAATAGTTTTTATTACGGCAGGGCTGCTTTCTATGATATTTTTAGGATTTACAGGGCTCGTTCCTTTAGGGTAATTACAGGAGGTGAATGAGATGGCAAATATTATACTAACTTCCCTGCTAAGTATGGGTGGCTTAGGTCTGGTTTTAGGCGGAGGCCTTGCCATTGCATCTAAAAAGCTAGCTGTTGAAACAGACCCTAGGGCAGATGCGATAGTTGAAGCTTTACCTGGAGCCAACTGTGGTGCATGCGGGTATCCAGGGTGTTCGGGATTGTCTAAAGCAATTGTAGAAGGTAAAGCCCCAATCAATGCGTGCCCGGTTGGAGGTGCAAAAGTTGCGGCCAAAATTGCCGAAATCATGGGAGTTTCTGATACAGGCAGTGCCGATGACAAAAAAATAGCGCGAGTTTTGTGCCAAGGTGATAAATCCAAAGCTAAGAATAAATCTGAGTATCATGGCGTAATGACATGTAAAGCCGCATCTATGGTAAACGGTGGGCCTAAAGGCTGCGCTTTTGCTTGTATAGGTTTTGGTGACTGTGTGAAAGTTTGTCCCGTAAATGCTATTACTATGGGGGAAAATGGGCTGCCAATTATAGATGAAGAAAAATGCACCGGTTGCAATCTCTGTGTCAAGACATGTCCCAAAATGGTCATAGCGTTGACACCTGGCAAAAACGAAGTTCACGTGCGCTGTAGAGCAACCATGAAGGGAAAAGACACTAGAGCCGTGTGCAGCATCGGATGCATAGCCTGCAAGCAGTGTGAAAAGGTATGCCCGTTTGATGCTATACATGTTAAGGATAATGTGGCGGTAATTGACTATGACAAATGCCGCAACTGCATGCTCTGTGTGGAAAAATGCCCAACTAAATCAATAACGGCAGCATTTCCTACCCGTAAAAAAGCAGTTATTATAGAAGAAAAATGTATCGGCTGTACGCTTTGTGCAAAAAGCTGTCCGGTAAATGCTATCACCGGTGAAGTAAAGAAGGTCCATGTGGTCAATCAGGAATTATGTATCGGTTGCGGCATCTGCATTGAAAAATGCCGCAAAGATGCAATAAAAATGGTGCGAGAGACTCAAGAAAAATGCGATTCATGTGAAGCTTGTGCAGCATCTAAATAATAGAAAGCCTTCGGCTTTGCCGAAGGCTTTCTTAATTTATATAGAAGCTTTAATTTTAAAAAACATGTTTTGGTTTATCCATATATTCTTTTACAAGCATTAAAGCTTCCCCAAAGCGCTGAAAATGAACGATTTCCCTTTCCCTTAAAAAGGCCAAAGTGGCGATTACTCCCGGGTCGTCTGTCAGGCTAATTAGGTGTTCATAGGTTGCTCTCGCCTTTTGTTCGGCAGCCAAGTTTTCATGTAAATCAGCTATGGGGTCTCCCGTTGCTTGTATATATGCTGCTGTCCATGGCACTCCTGCGGCATCATGGGGATAAAGGGCATTGTCGTGCTGTGCAAAATGATCACCTAAGCCGGCTCTCCTCATCTGTTCAGGTGTTGCACCATCAGTCAGCTTATATATCAATGTTCCAATAATTTCCCAATGGGCTAATTCTTCAGTTCCAATATCTGTAAGTAAGGCTTTTGCTTGCGGTATGGGCATTGTATAGCGCTGGGTCAGATACCTTATAGAAGCTGATAGCTCGCTATCAGGGCCTCCATACTGTGCGAAAAGAAATTTGGCCATGCCCAAGTCTGTCCGTGCCACGTTGGCTGGATATTGCAACTTTTTCACATAGTACCACATATAAATCCCTCCTCAATATCTTATTTCCCACGGCCATGGATTGTTTATATATTGATACGGAAATTCCGATACAGAATCGAGAATTAGAGGCCCATATTTTCGTTCAAACATCTCTCTAAGCTGACGAGACTTCATCGCAAAGTTATTGTGATCTTCCAATGCCCTTCGGTCGTTTGGATGAGTATCCAAGAACAGTGCAAGTTCATATACAACAAAGTCCACAGCCATGATTTCTTTTAATAGGTTCACCATGTCCTTTGAATACATTAAAATCACCTCTCTCAACTTATAATTCAGCTCTTACTCTGTATGGTCTATAAAGTTCAGGAAACAACGTTCCGTTCATCAATGCTGTTCTTGGGTCAAAAATTTTGCCGTAGCTTTGGAACGGAATATATGCTTCTCCCAGTCTATATTCAACAGATAAGTTTTGCATTTTGACTTCATTTTCTGAATTTGACATTACAACCCCTCCTCGATAAATACATAAAACAAGATAAACATTAGGTTTTTACTAGTATATTATGTAAGCAACATGTTTTCGGTGCTAAATTTAGGAAAATGTGATAAAATGATAAGTAAATACTTTATTAATCTATTAAGTTAAAAAGTTAATACGTTAATATACAAAAATATAAAAGCCTTAGAGCGTTCACCAATTTCAATCATATTGTTAATTAAAATGAGGAGGTTATATTGTGGAAAAAAGTGAGATTGTTAGCACTAAGATGATTAGGGGGTTAGGATTAAAAGAGGCCATAACCATAACTGTTGGTACTGTTGTGGGAGTGGGGTTGTTTACTGTTGGAGCTAATGGAGTAGGATATTTAGGCCCATCAATTATTTGGGCGACATTTGCAGCTTTTCTCTTTAGCATTTATCCAGCCCTTCTGTATGCGGAAATGGGAGCAATGCTTCCCTATGCTGGAGGGACTTATAATTATGCGAAGTTTGGTGTTGGAAAGGCTTGGGGTTTTTTAGCTGGGTGGAACTTTGTTATTTCGCTTATATCAGTAGTAAGTGGCGAAGCTTTAGCTTTTAGCAATTATTTAAAATGGATGTTTGAAGGTCTAGGAATAACGATTCCTGTTGATGAAAGAATTATCGCCAGTTTAATAATTGTACTGTTTATTATTATTAATTATAGGGGAGTAGAAATTGCCGGTAAATGGCAAAATGCCTTCATGTTTTTCTTTTGGGGAGTATCGTTAATATGGTTTTTTATTATGCTCGCTCATATAAACATACATAATTATGCACCCTTTGTCGGCTCAGCAAGTACCAGTTGGAGAGAATTTATATTTGTAACATCTCTGGTATGGTGGTGCTTTGCCGGTTTCGAAACAGCCTGTGCAATGGGTGAAGAAATACAGTACCCTCAAATAAATATACCTAGAGCAATGTTCTTATCGCCATTTATCATTTTTGTTGTCAATGCAGTTTTTCAATGGTTTTTACTGGGTATTGTACCTACATCTGAGTTAACGATGATTCAAGAATCTGCGGCTCCTTATGCTGAAGCAATGAAAGCAGCCGGGATTCTAGGGATCCCTCTGGTAATTTTATGTGCAGGCATAGCTTTCGGTGGTGATTTTTCAACATTAAATGCAGGAGTTGCAGCTCCCGCTCGATATTTATTTAGCATGTCGCGAGACGGAAGTTTACCACCAGTGTTTTCCAAGCTACACCCAAAATATAAAACTCCTTATGTTGCAGTGATATTTTTAGGTGTGATTACTCTGCTGTTTGTCTCAACCGGCTCACTTATTTACATTGCCTCTTTGAGTCTGTTTGCCGATTTGTTTTATTATATTATCGGCTTTATGGGAGCAATTGGCCTTAGGATTAAACAGCCTCAATTACAAAGACCATACAAAGCTCCGATGATAAAAGTGGGGGCAACGATTAGCATTGTAGCTTACATAATAATGACTACTCAGTTGCCCGGAGATGCTGTGATAACCGGTGTCTTATGGTCAGTTGTGGGACTGATTTTGTACTATTTTTGGAGCAGGGCTAATGTTGACAAAGATATGCCCCTAGGTTTTGCAAGTTCAGTACTAGAACAGGAACTGCCAGAACTCCCGTCAGGGGAGGAATTAGTAAAGCTAAATAAAGAATACGCTTTATGGCAAAAAATAGTTGGCATAGCCTTTGCATTAGCAATTATGCTGTATATTATTCCTTACTTTTATTAAATTTAATAATCTGATGTGCAAACTTTTTTAATAAAAACGTGAAAAGCAGTATTGAGAGCAAATGAAATTTAAATACTTATTGGAGGAGCATATTTATGAAAATTATCAAGAATGCGAGTAAAAGCTATATAGAGGAAATGGATATAAGGCAAAGGGTTTTTAGTATATTAGAAGATATTCGAAAAAAAGGAGATGAGGCTTTAGTAAAATACTGTAAAAACCTAGATGGTTTTACGGGCAATATTAGAATTACCGCTAATGACATAAAAAAAGCTTATGATAGTTTAGACGAACAAGTTGTAAAAGATATTAAATTTGCCGCAGATCGAATAAAGAAATTTGCAGAGATACAGAAAAAATCTATTGTAGAAGTTAAGGAAGAAGTTTCGCCAGGTGTGACTTTAGGTCATCGAATAATTCCGGTTCATTCCTGTGGTGCCTATATCCCCGGAGGGCGATACCCGCTGCCTTCTTCTGCACTAATGTCTATAATTCCCGCAAAAGTGGCAAATGTGTCCAGAATAGTTGCCTGTTCTCCACCTGATAAGGAAACCGGCAGCATTAACGCGGCTACTTTGGTTGCCATGGACATAGCTGGCGCCGATGAGATCTACTGCATGGGTGGTGCTCATGCCATCGGAGCCCTGGCCTTTGGCACGGAGACCATAAGACCTGTTGACATGATTGTGGGGCCGGGGAATATATGGGTAACCGAAGCGAAGCGTCAGGTTTTTGGAACGGTTGGGATAGACTTTCTGGCAGGCCCCAGCGAAGTCTTAATTATTGCCGACGAAACGGCAGACCCGGATTTTGTCGCGGCGGACTTACTTGCCCAGTCGGAGCATGATCCCAATGCCCG
>Ga0134092_1003197_pt1 | contig 11356 bp, 8 predicted proteins | sample 3_6taG_FD_94454 | JGI IMG/M metagenome (GOLD analysis project Ga0134092, IMG submission 94454) | Switchgrass degrading microbial communities from high solid loading bioreactors in New Hampshire, USA - 3_6_20_6_A3 metaG | ecosystem: Engineered > Bioreactor > Semi-continuous > Anaerobic > Digestate...
TATCCGGGACGAGGAATTTTGTGGTGTCCTCCAGAGTTGGATAGATGCATCCCGTGGGATAGGTCTGAGACCAGAATATGTACCTCAGACTATATACTGGCTCTTCAGCGGCGGACGTCCGGTTGGCGTGGTTAAGCTCAGAAGTTATCTGAACGAAAATCTGAGAAGCCATGGGGGACATATCGGCTACTGTATACGTCCGTCGGAAAGAAAGAAGGGCTACGGGACGATCATTCTGGGCGAAGTGCTTAAAAAGGCCGCAGAAAAGAAAATTCCCAGGGCACTTGTCACATGCAACGAAGACAATACAGCGTCAAAACTGTGGATTGAGAAGAACGGTGGTGTATTTGAGAAAGCAATCAACGGCACATGCCTGTACTGGATCCGGCTGGACGGGGAGAAGGGCATACGTGAGATCCATCCTGATGATTATCCGGAAATGATCAGGCTTTGGGAAAACACTCCCGGTATGGGTATCAGTGAAGCAGACTCTGAAAGCGGAATACGTAATTATCTGCTGAGGAATCCCGGTTTCAGCTACTGCTACAAAGAAGATGACAGGATAGTCGCGACATCCCTTTGCGGTCATGACGGCAGGAGAGGCTATATATACCATACGGCAGTATTGCCGCAATACAGGGGACGGGGTATAGGGCGCATGCTGGTCGAAAGAAATCTCATGCAGCTCAGGGCAGCAGGTATTGATAAATGTCACCTTTTCGTTTTCACGGACAATGAACCGGGCAAGGCGTTCTGGAACTCCACCGGCTGGAAAAAGCGCAATGATATATGCGTCTATACTAAGGATGTCTGATGGAGAGGCGCTGCAGAATGAATAATCACAGAAGTGCAGAGATACTCCTTTCATTGTGAATTGTACAGTAAAGGGCGTATGCATCCTGTGTTACGGAGGCAACGCCCTTTATCAACTTCAGCTCTGTATCAGTCTTTATTAAATGCTTCTGATGAGCAGCAAAATTCTGCAATATACTCCGGTATTGTCTTATTACTGAGCCGGAGCGGTCAGCGGCTGCCGTGACGAGATCAGGTATGTGACGGCACTGAACAGTACAGCTGCTGAAATAAAGGTAATCGGTGCCAGCAGTATACCGTTCGGTTTGCCAATAAACAGGAGCTTTATAAGTAGTTCCACAATACTGAAGTTTCCGCCGCGGAACGGAAGTACCACGATAGTCACGCCGAAGCAAACCCAGAACAGTATAATGAAGTATTTGCCGAACTTATAGGCAAGTGCGCCATACAGCATTGAGAACGCTGTGAGAGCTATAAAAAGTGCTGTTATGAACGGCAATCCGGATGCCGTGCTGCAGTCGGGATATATTAACTGAAGCAGATTCGGTGTTGTATCGGTACTGTTCAGAATATCCTCGAGGTCACTGTATCCAGCAGTGTTGTTTTGCCTGCACCATTGCGCCCGAGCAGGCCGTAGATCTTATTGTTTTCCAGCTTTACTGAAAAGTTTTTCAGTGCTGTTATGCTTCTGTATTTTTTAGTAAGCCCGTTGGTTTCAAGAATGATGTCATTCATTTGGCTTGCCTCCCTTCTCGATCATTTCAATGATCTCATGAATTTCAATTCCCAGATTTTTCGCTTCTTCCAGCAGTGTAACTATAAATTTGTCATAGAAGCTGTTTTTCCGCTCTTTCAGGATCAATTCCCTGGCGCCGGCCTTTACGAACATACCTATCCCTCTCTTTTTATAAAGAATGCCCCGGTCTACAAGCATATTGATTCCCTTGCCGGCTGTCGCCGGGTTGATTTTATATATGACAGCCATTTGATTCGTTGAAGGTATTTGAGTTTCTTCTTCAATGATGCCTTTGACGATGTCATCCTCGATACTCTCGGCTATCTGCAGATATATCGATTTTTCATTGCTGAAATCAAGCTTCAATGTCACACCTCCTGTTAATTGCTTAGGTGGTTAATTACTTGTGTAATTAACTATACAACAAATGAATCAGAAAATCAATACTGTTTCTATTTTTTTCTTGAATGAAAAAAGACGTCGCCCCTTGTGTCAGAGGAAACGTCTCTTTCAGTATCTATATTGGGTTGGGTGTGAAACTCTCTGCGGACTGTCAGTTTGAACCGGAGAAGTAGGACACGATGGCTTCTGCCAGTTTCTGAGCGAGATACGACTGTTCTATATCACTGGTAAGCATCTCGAATTCAGTAGGATTCGGCACAAAGCCCATTTCTATGAGCATGGAAGGTGTCCATGTGCCACGGACAACATAGAAGTTTGCCCATTTGATGCCCCTGTTGGAGCGGCCGGCTTTTGCCGAAGCAGCTGCCAGCTTTTGCGACAGTGATTTGGCGATGGCTTCCTTATAGTGTACCGAAAATCCTTCGATCTTTGATATATCTACGTTTTCAGCCATGCTGTTGGAATGGAGCGAAAGGAACATATCAGGTTTTGCGTTCCTGGACGCAGTCAGTCTGTCCGAAAGTGAAACTGCCACATCGGTCTGTCTTGTCATGAGCACCTCTGCGCCAAGCTTTTGCAGTTCATCTCTCAGCTTCAGCGCTGTTTCAAGATTGATCCTTTTCTCGGCATAATCAGCTCCCAGCGGGCCGGTGGCACCGCTGTCAGATCCGCCGTGACCGGGGTCGAGCATGATGGTGATGCCGGTGAGAGGCTTGCTTCCTGATTTCGCTTTTACCGGTCTCTTAATATGGACTATTATCCCGTCGGATGTCTTTTCAATATAGTATCCTTCGATACGGGCACCGGATTTGATCGTCAGTACATATTGGCCGATATGTCCGGATTTGACGAATTCCGCTTTCTCAAACGGAGAATCGGAAGGCAGCTTTGGCAGTACGCCTGATGCTGCTGCCGATATGTTTACTTTCAGTTTCGTTCCGTCAAAGGAAGCGGTCGCAGCCAGGGATGACGGATATACAAGCTTGAGGGTATCCCACTTGTCTCCCGTCCTGTACACTGCCGAGGTTACTTTCGTACTCAGAGCCGCCTTGGAGGTATATGTTGATATGCTTATTTTCCTGACCCAAAGGCCTGAGGCCAGCCTGGCATAACTTCCGGTCATTCCCGTGACATAGTCGACCATTCCTTTACGGAGCTCATATGCAGCACCGGCAGAGGAATCTGGAGTCTCGAATGTATCGATGTCCTCGTTTGTTATCTCGGCATAGAAGGGTGAATCCTGCATTATAACGCCTACTTTTGCCGGAGCCTTGACGGTCTTGACGGTTCCGTTGTAGTTCATGGTGTAGACCGGAGCCCCAAGATCGATATTGCGGGGAGTACCTGTATATGACGGTATCGTGTATGTGTATGTGAATTTTGCCTGGTACAGCCCTCCGCTTTTTGATGTCGTGGTCATATTATAGGATTTGCCGCCTATCTTGACTGTTACCTTTGCACCTGCCGGCGCCAGGCATGACAGCGTGATTTTCTCACCAGGCATCCTGTACTCCTGAGACTGGGGGAATACTGAGGACGCAACGATCTCCGCCTTGCTCATTTTTGTTGCCGATGATGTGCCTGTGGATCTCGTTATGGTTCGTGTCACATAGGAGCCTTCCTGAGTGAATGTAAAGGTATTAGCCCCTTTGTCCAAATCAACGAGAAGACCGAAGTATCCTTTTGGTGAACGGTTCTCGACCGGTTTTCCGTTGATATACAGCGGCTTTGACGGATCAGACGTACCCGTGAGATAGTACTTGGTATAGCTGGTGCTGATATCACGGGAGGGCCATGATACAGTGATGGGTACACTTGCTGTCTTCCCGTCTATACGCTCATAGACACTCCTGATGGTGGCCCTTAATGCCGGATATTTGGCTATGGATGTATAATTATAGAACACGCTTCCTTTCACTTCCGGATAGTTTCTGTTGAGCAGCATCTGTCTTTCTATTTCGGCGACGCCGTACCAGGGGCTGGTCTTGCTGGAGTCGCCTGCTTTGTATGCGGCATGGCCCACATACAGGTCCACCGATGTTCCGCTGACAACATCCTTCCACCAGGTCAGGATCTTGCTGTAGTCAGCGATCTTGTAACCTATGTTCCAGTAGATCTGAGGGCAGATGTAATCCAGCATGCCATCCTTGACCCATTTCCTTGAATCGGCATAATGGTCATAATAAGTTTCAAGTCCGTTGGTATCGCTTCCGAGCGGGTTGTTTTTCTTGTTGGCCCATATGCCGAAAGGACTTATGCCGAAACGCACGTTTTTGCCGGATGCCTTTATTGCCTTGTTCACATCAGATACCAATGCATTTATATTGTCTCTTCTCCATTCACCGATATCCTTGTAACCTTTGCCGTATTTGGTAAAGGTTTTGGAATCATTGAAATCCCTTCCCGGATAAAAATAATCATCAAAATGGATACCGTCTATGTCATAATTATTTACTATTTCCATGATTCCGTCGACAATAAGCTTGCGTACTTCCGGGATGCCGGGATCAAAGTAAAGGTTGCCGTCTGTGTATGTAACCACCCATCCGGGGTTTTTGCGTGCGGGATGACTGGAATGCAGCGAGTTTACAGTTTGCTTTGACTCCGAAGCAGTCTTTTTGGTTATGCGGTAGGGGTTGATCCATGCGTGCAGTTCGATGCCGCGCTTATGGGCTTCGGTTATCCAGAAGGCCAGAGGATCGAATCCGCCGTCGGGAGCTTTGCCCTGTGTACCTGTAAGGTATTTGGACCATGGGAAGTATTTGGATTTGTAAAGGGCATCTGCAGTTGGTCTTACCTGCAGAAATACGGCGTTGAGTCCCGTATCCTTAGCATTATCCAGTATGGCGATCGCTTCGCTTTTCAGAACCTCCGGATCTGTAGTGGGCTTGGAGGGATAGTCGATATTTACGACAGTTGCCACCCACATTCCGCGCATTTCCTTACCGGCCTCGACCGATGTGTTTTTGCTGTCCTTTTTAGAAGCTGCGGAATTGGCGGCAAGGACAGGCAACGTTGATAGAAAAGCCACACCAGTCATCACGTTATCAGCCTTTGACAGAGCGGCAATGCTGTCTGCATCTTTACTGCTGTCAGCTGCGGAACCGGCAGATGCCGGAACTGCAGTATTCTGTCCCGCGGCACACGCGTTGGCGGATACGAGTGTTAGTATCATCGTTACCATCATTATGATCGATATGGTTCTCTTCAGATAATTTTTCATCATTGGCTCCTTTGCAATTATTATGGTTATTTCGACATAATATTTCTACAAAAGTTCCCTTCAACCCTGTCCTGTTAACCATATTTTAAATATTTGTAATTGATAAGTAACATTGACACGTCATAAAGATTTTCTGATGATTTATATGACTTTACAGACCTATGGATTCCTTCCCGTGAAACCATGAAGTTCATCCGTGCTTCCATAGAATATTGCCTCCGAATGAAAATATTATTGCTGCGAATGCTGCATATTTATTTAGTAGTACATAATCAATAATGTTTCTATAGGCGGTGCATGTTTTGTCTGAAAAGGTAATCAATATTCTGCTGTATGTTTTTCTTGTCATAGCAGTTGGTTCATTTATATATATTACAGTGCTGCCTTCGGAAACGGCAGGTGCAGATGATGCCATTCATTCCAATGATGGTCCGGAATGCAGCTGTAGCGGCCATGAACGATCCGGTACGGCTTTGGATGATCCGGAAAATGAAGCAGCAGCAGTCAATTCCATTAAAGAAGAAACTGTGAATGGAGATACGGCCGATGACGGCATATTGAGGGAGGATGCCAGCTCCATACAGACACAGGAGGAAACCGGTGAGAAGAAACATGATATCAATCCCAGGGGATGGCATCTGTTTGTGGATCTTGATCAAAAAATCATGTATGTGTACAGGGACGGAGAGTTGGTCAAAAAGTACGGGGTTTCGGGAGGAAAACCAAGTTCTCCGTCGCCGCTGGGGACCTGGAGGATCATCAGCAAGGATACCTGGGGCGAAGGCTTCGGCGGAGCCTGGCTGGGATTCAACGTGCCATGGGGCCAGTATGGCATCCATGGCACCAAAGAACCATGGGCCATCGGCAGGAGCAATAACTCTAAGGGCTGCATCAGAATGAAGAATGAGGATGTCAGGGAGCTGTACAAACTTGTACCGTATAATACCCCTGTTACGATAATTTACGAAAACATACCCTTTTACCCCATGAGAGACGGAGATGTAGGGTCAGATGTGCTGGCTGTGGAAAAGGCGCTGAAAAAGCTGGGATATTATCACGGCAGTGAAGACGGGATATTCGGCAGTGCACTGAAGAAGGCAGTAATGGAATTCCAGAAGGATAATAAGCTGTATGTGACCGGCGTGGTAAATAACAGCACATACGAGCGGATAATGGAGCAGGAAAGGGAGTATGACCTGAAGCAAAAGCGGATAAAGGAAGAACAGGAGCAGGAACTCAGGCGGCTTGAGAATGAGCTTGAATAAATGCTTGCACAGCATGCGTATGAGACGTTTTTTTACCATTTCAAAGCATAAATTGTTAGAAAATTCTTGACTAATGACTGGTTTTGTTTTACCATTATATCTGTGTTATTTACACAAATACAGGAAAGGAGGCAGGAAGATGTCAGTTTTACTTAATAATATAAGATTCACATTCACAGCAGTACTTGCAGAAAAACTGAACAGCGTTGGAAAAATGGCATCCGGTAACCCTGCCTTGCCCGAAAGTATTGTGTGACGATTCTGACACTATTGACAGGAAGGCTGCGGTTATCTCCGCGGCCTTTAATTTTTCAGAGGCCGTTTTGCTGAGTCTGCGGCCTCTTTTCATTTTGTGATCGGATGTATTTTCGGACAGGGCTGTTATTGGGAAAAGAAGGCTCGGGTAATGCCGGGCTAAGGGGGAATTGATTTGAAACGATTACTGAAACTGATAGCAAAACGATGGTACACTTATTTATTGGGTTTTGTGGCTTTGCTGACATCCATCGCGCTCGACATGTACAACCCGCATTTTGTGGGAGAGATAATCGACAGAGTTGTGATGAATGGCGAGATGGCTTACCTCAGAACTGCTCTTCTGGCTCTCGCCGGGATAACGATAGGGCGTGCGATACTCGGATATACAAAGGAGTACAGCTTTGACATTTCCAGCTCCATGGTCATCGTGGATTTGCGCAAAGAGCTTTTTGACCACATTCAAAAGCTTTCTTTCTCGTTTTTTGATAAAAACAATACGGGAGAACTGATGTCCAGGATCAAGGAAGACACGGAAAACATAATGAATGCCATATGTTATGGTTTCATGATGTTTCTGGAGCAGATCATGTATTTTATCATTGCAACTGTGATCCTGCTTATTATCAACTGGAAGCTGGCGCTGGTAAGCCTGCTGATGATGCCGCTGATAGGCTTTGTTGTATTCAGGTTTGAGAGACAGGTCGGCATGAAGTATGAAAAAATCAGTGACCAGAGGGCGGTGCTCAACACCACCGCACAGGAGAATATAGCAGGGGTCAGGGTGGTTAAGGCTTTCAGCCGTGAGAAGCATGAGATCCAGAAGTTTTTAAAGCAGAATGAAGAGAATTACAGGATAAATTTCGATCTGGTCAGATCCATGGCCAGGTATAATCCTCCGATAGAATTTCTGTCCAATCTTGTTTCAGTACTAATAATTACATTCGGAGGCTATCTTGTAATAGGCGGGGATATGTCCCTCGGAACGCTGGTGGCTTTCAGCAACTATATAGGTATGCTGATATGGCCGATGCGCAGCATGGGCTGGCTTACAAATGTCATAGCCCAGTGTGCCGCATCTGTGAAGAAGATAGACAAGGTCTTCGAAGAAGAGCCTGATATTAAGAACTGCAGCGAACCCAAAATACCGCAAAAGCTGTGCGGACATGTGGAGTTCAGAAATGTGTGCTTTGATTTTGCCGGGTCAAAGGTTCTGGAGGATATCAGCATCGATGCGAAGCCGGGAAGCACTGTTGCGATAATGGGTATGACCGGAGCCGGGAAGAGCTCACTGATCAACCTGATCGGGAGATACTACGACTGCACCGGCGGAAGCGTGATTTTTGACGGTATCGATGTAAGGCAAATGGATCTTGCCACATTAAGAAGGAATGTATCTGTTGTTATGCAGGACACGTTCCTGTTCTCGGATACGATCGAGGAAAATATAAAGTTCGGTGCAGGTGAAGTATCTGATGATGTTTTCATGGCTGCATGCAAAGATGCAATGGTCGACGAATTTGTGTCCCAGATGCCGGAAGGTTATAAGACCGTGATAGGCGAGAGGGGCATCGGCCTGTCCGGCGGACAGAAGCAAAGGATATCGATAGCCAGAGCTCTGGTCAGGGATGCAAAAGTGCTTATACTGGATGACTCGACCAGCGCACTGGACATGGAAACCGAATATGCGATACAAAAGGCACTGGAGAGAAGGAAGGGGATCACGACCTTCATAATAGCCCACAGGGTGTCTGCGGTTAAGAATGCAGATGAAATACTGTATTTCGAAAACGGCAGGATAGTGGAAAGAGGTACCCACGATGAGCTTCTCAGGCTGCGGGGCAGATATTATGAAACTTATTGTGAGCAGTACCGCGACTATGTGGAAGCTTTGGAAAAAGAGGTGGTATAAATGCCGATAAACAATTTTAAAGAAGATGAAGAACTTCAGCAGAGTTTGAATATAACGATAATCAGGAGGCTGCTGACATACCTGAAGCCTTATAAAGGTCCTGTGGCAAAGACATTGCTGCTGATGACGGTCGTTATTGCCGCAGAGCTGCTGAATCCCTATCTGATGAAGCTTGGCATAGACAGGTTCATAGCTCGGGGTGACTGGAAGAATCTGTTTTTGCTGGGGGGCTTCATGATACTGGTAAACCTCGCGGCTGTCGTATGTTCGCGCCACAGGATGCTGATAATGGGCCGGGTATCCAACAGCATCCTGCTCACGATAAGGCAGCAGCTGTATTCCCATATACAGAAGCTTTCCTTTGCATTTTTTGACAGCAGACCGGCCGGAAAGATCCTTGCCAGGATCATAGGGGATGTTAACTCTCTGAATGACCTGTTTACCAACAGTGTCACCAGCCTGATACCCGAATTTGTCAAAATAGTATCTGTCGTTGTCATAATGATGGTGATGAATTACAGACTGGGGCTGGTGGCTCTGGCTACGCTGCCTGTAATGATGCTGGCGTTTTTCTTCATATCGACTACATCCAGAAAGAGATGGCAGGTGTACAGAAAGAAATCGTCAAACCTCAATGCATTTACCCATGAGGATTTTTCAGGCATCAGGGTGGTGCAGAGCTTTGCGGCGGAAAATGAAACATCCGGTACCTTCCTGAAACTCTGCCATGAATGGAGAAATGCATTTGTAAGAGCCGTCAGGATGAATGACTTCTTCTGGCCTTCCGTGGAGATGTCCTGGGGAGTTGGAACGATACTGGTATTCTGGTTTGGCGCAAGCTTGATCGAAACCGGGACCATAACACCGGGTCTGCTTGTTGCGTTCACCACCTATGTATCGATGTTCTGGCAGCCCATAATGAATATCAGCAACTTCTACAATCAGCTGGTCACGAACATGTCAGGCGCAGAAAGGATATTTGAAATTCTCGACATCGAACCTGACATAAGCGACAGGGGTTCGGCAAAACCTATGCCCAAAATAAAAGGCAATGTGTCATTCAGGAATGTAACATTCGGGTATGATGAAGGGCAGCAGGTTCTCAGGGATGTGAGCTTCGATGTGTCAGCCGGACAGACGATCGCGCTGGTCGGTTCCACCGGAGCAGGCAAAACGACGATCGTGAACCTGATAAGCCGTTTTTATGAAGTCACATCAGGTGAGGTGCTGATAGACGGACACAATGTTAACGATGTGACACTGGAGAGTCTGAGAGGTCAGATCGGAATGATGCCGCAGGATACGTTCCTGTTTTCTGCGACTATCATGGAAAACATACGTTACGGCAAGCTGGATGCCACCGATGAGGAAGTTATAGAGGCTGCCAAAGCTGTGTCGGCCCATGATTTCATCATGAAGCTTGACAAGGGCTATGACACCAATGTCAATGAGCGCGGCACGAGGCTTTCCGCAGGACAGAGGCAGCTCATCGCATTTGCCAGAACGCTGCTGGCTGATCCGCGCATACTGATACTCGATGAGGCTACCGCAAGCATCGATACTCATACGGAAAAACTGGTCCAAAACGGTATCAGAAGGCTTCTGAAGGGCAGGACGTCGTTCGTTATAGCACACAGGCTGTCGACCATACGAAATGCCGACAGGATCATGGTCATCGAGGACGGCGGCATAGTGGAGTCCGGCACCCATGAAGAGCTCATCCGGCTGAAGGGTCAGTATTACAATCTGTACACTTCGCAGTTCAGGTTCCTGAATGATGAAGAAGAAGCAGGCTGATGAGGCATCGCAACAGGGGGACGGTTCTGACGTTTTGTATGGAAACGGGGGATCTGCCCCCTTTTTTTATGGCAGACTGGCCTCTTTTTTATTGACTGATACCGGCTAAAGTGATAAATAATATATAATTATTTTTTTAATATGCAGGCAATCAAATGCGGTGTTGCTGCAACACCTGACATTGGGCGGAGAAGGAATGAGCATGATCAGTTTTTATGAATTGAAACGCGGTGAAGAAGAAAAGGCCTGGGAACTGGCCGGTCTGGCAAGAGAAATATGGACGGAACACTATACTCCGATAATAGGTGCTGAGCAGGTGGAGTATATGCTTTCTAAGTTCCAGAGCGCAGAGCGGATTCTGGAGGATATAGGTTCCAACGGCTACAGGTATTTTATTGCATATGACGGAGCAAAGCCGGTCGGCTACTTCGCCGTAAAGCCGGAAAAAGATGAACATGCGCTGTTCCTCAGCAAGTTTTATGTGGAGAAAAACAGCAGGGGGCGCGGCATAGCCAGACTGATGCTGGACAGGATGCTTCAGATAGCGGCGGAAGACGGGCTGGACCATATCTGGCTGACTGTAAACAAGCATAATACTGTATCCATCAATATATATAAGAAGCTCGGCTTCTGTATCGAAGAAGAAATGGTGACCGATATAGGATACGGTTTTGTAATGGATGATTACAAAATGCGGATGGATATAGGTCGGTAGGGCTTAGCCATACCAATCTATGGAGGTGTATAAAAATGGACAACAATAATCTGACGATGCTTACTGATTTTTATGAAATTACAATGGCAAATGGATACCTGCAGACGGGTTTAAAAGATAAGATAGCCTATTTTGATATGTTTTTCAGAAAAGTGCCGGACAACGGCGGATTTGCGATAATGGCCGGAGTCGAGCAGCTGATCCAGTATATTCAAGAGCTGAAGTTTGAGGAAGATGA
>Ga0134092_1003209_pt1 | contig 11313 bp, 15 predicted proteins | sample 3_6taG_FD_94454 | JGI IMG/M metagenome (GOLD analysis project Ga0134092, IMG submission 94454) | Switchgrass degrading microbial communities from high solid loading bioreactors in New Hampshire, USA - 3_6_20_6_A3 metaG | ecosystem: Engineered > Bioreactor > Semi-continuous > Anaerobic >...
CCCTGCAAAAGATATTTTTAGAAATTTTCATGTGAGGTGTGGTGTGAAAGGGGGTGTGGTATAGTTGGTAAAAAGTAAAAAAACTATAATCAAAGAAGATTTACTTGACCAATTAGAAAGAAACGGAGTCTATGGCCAGCACTATATAGATTTAGTTAATGATTACATGGCCTTATGGAATGTTAAAAATAAACTCATAAAAGATATAAAGGAAAAAGGTGTAACTATAAAATATCAGAATGGAGAAAATCAATGGGGCTATAAGAAAAATGATAGTGTAAGAGAACTGACCAACGTTAATAATCAAATGCTAAAATTATTGGATGCTTTAGGACTTAAACCTAGTAAGCTAGAAAATGAGGATGAAGAAGATTGGGAAATGTAGTAGAGTTAAGTATAATTGGGAGGTGGTGAGGGTGTAGTGCAAAAAAGAAGGAAAAACTATCATCCATACATTGATAGTTATATGGATGATATAAGAAGTGGTAAAATCTCTTCATCGAAAGAAATAAAGCAAGCAATGGATTATATAGAATTTAAATTAGATAATCCAGATGTAGTCATAGATGTAGAAAAGATTGATAAGGCAGTAGAACTCATTGAAAGATACTTCGAGTTCAAGCTCCTAAATTGGGAGCTTTTTATAATAGCCCTCATCCACTGCTATTATAAATCAACCGATATGGTTGTATTTGATGAATTTCTAATAGTGATGGGCAGAGGAAATGGTAAAAATGGATTTATTTCTACAGTAGCTTGGTACTTAACAACTCACTACCATGGAATCAAAGGTTATAACATAGATATTATAGCCAACAATGAAGAACAGGCTAAAACATCCTTTGAGGATATTTATGATGTGCTTGAAGCTCATTGGAAAAAACTTAAGAAATTCTTTTATAAGAGTAAGCAGGTTATAAGAAACCTATTAACAAAGTCTTATATCAAATATAATACATCTAACTCCAAGACTAAGGATGGTAAGAGAACAGCTTGCTTAATATTTGATGAAATTCACGAATATGAAACGTATGACACCATAAATGTATTTGAAAGAGGTTTTGGCAAAAGGAAACATTCTAGGAAATTTAAGATTTCTACTAATGGCTATGTTAGAGGTGGAGTATTAGATAATGAATTAGATTTAGCCAAGAGAGTATTAAGTGGAGAAATAAAGGATCTAGGATTGCTGCCATTAATATATAAGATTGACAAAGAAGAAGAGGCAATGAATCCAGATATGTGGATTAAGGCTAATCCCTCATTACTATATTTCCCTGACCTGCAAAAAGAGATGCACAAGGATTTTGTAAAAATGAAGTATCAATCCCATATTTATATTGACTTTATGACTAAAAGGATGAATTATCCTGTAGAGGATATGTATACTCCAGCAGTTCCATGGGGAAAAATATTAAAAACTAATAAACCTATACCTTATGATGAAATAAAGGGTTTGCAGTGTATAGGAGCAGTTGACTATGCACAAATAACTGACTTTGCAAGTGTAGGATTATTGTTTAAGTATAATGGTATGAGATATTGGATAGAGCATACTTTTATTTGTCATAAGGCTTTAAAGATGGAGAATAGAAAAATTAATTTCCCAGTTAGGGAAATGGAAAAAAAAGGTCTTATAACTATAATTAATGATGAATTAATTAGTCCTGAATATATAGCAGATTGGTTTATAGAAAAAGCAAAAGAGTATCATATCATTGATATAGTAGCAGATGATTACAGAGCAAGTTTATTGAGAGAAGAATTTGATAAAAGAGGATTACCCCTGAGTGTATGTAGGAGTGGATCTGTAACCCATGGGAAATTGGCCCCAATGATAGACACTATGTTTGCACAAGAGAAGGTAGTGTTTGGGGACAATCCTACAATGAGATGGTATATAAACAATACTTATAAAGATATAGATAAAAAAGGAAATGTAACATATAAGAAAATTGAGCCACTGACTAGAAAAACAGATGGCTTCTTTGCACTAATACATGCTTTGACTAAAGACAATGAATTGCAAGAAAGCGGTAGACCAAGACTTATAGGCACTATTACATTTTAGCTAGGAGGTGAGTAAGTGGCATTAATAGATTTTTTAGATAGAATTTTTAGAGGAAATGATGAAATAAGCTTGAAAACATGTAGTGTTGATTTAGATAGCAATGCTTTTTACAAAATACTAATAATAGAAGCCAGTATAAACTTAATAGCAAGAACAATATCAAGGGCTGAATTTCAAACATTTGAAGAAGGCAAAGAAGTCAAAAAGAAAAACTACTATCTTTTCAATGTTGAAGCTAATAAAAATACATCAGCCTCTTTATTTTGGAAAAACACTATAGATAAATTATTGAGAAACGGCGAAGTTTTAATATTGCTTCAAAATAATCAAATGTATTTAGCTGATAGCTTTATAAGAGAGGAATTTGCATTTAAAGAAAACAGGTATTCAAACATTACAATAGGAGATTATTCACTAAATGATATATGGTTTGAAAATCAAGTTTTGTATTTGAAAGATGACAATACAGATATTAAATTTGCATTAGAAGGTATATACAAAGATTACAGTAAACTTATTGCATCAAGTATTAAGGGATATCAAAAGAGCAAGACTAGAAAAGGGAAACTTAAAATACCTACTAATCTTCCTAAAGGATTAGATGATGAAAAGAAACTACAAGAATACATTAGAGAAACAATGAAAGATTTTATGGATCCTTCTAAAGATGCTGTATATCCTGAAAGTGATGGATTTGAATACACAGAAATAACTGAAGCTAAGGGTAGTAAATCTAATGATAGTGGTAGAGAAACTAAGAATTTTATAGATGATATGTTTAGTTTTATAGCTATAGCTTTTGGAATACCTCCTAGCATATTAAAAGGTGATACAGTAGACACTAAAGATGCAGTAAACAACTTTATTACATTCTGCATTAACCCTCTAGCAAGGCTAATTACAGATGAAATAAACAGAAAGATGTATGGTTATAAATTATTTAAAGAAAGAACCTATGCAAAATTAGATACATCTAACATAAAGGCAGTAGATTTAAGGGATGTAGCAAATTCTATTGACTTATTAAATAGAAATGCAGCATTGACTATTGATGATATATTGAGGATATTGGGCAAGGAACCGTTAGGAGGGGATATAGGTCAAATGAGATTTATAACGAAAAACCTAGAGGCATTAGATAAGGTTTTAGAAGAAGGAAGTATCAGCAACTATCAAGGAGGTGGCGACGATGGAGGGGGACAGGATTAACAATGGCAATGATGGGAACATGATAATAAGTGATACAACTATAAGAACATTAATTGTCAAAGGAATAGATGAGGTCAAAAGAATTAAACAAGTAAACAGAGATGAACATATTTTCAAAGTAGGTAAGATAGCAAAAGATGTTTATGAAATAAAACTAATTTATAGAGTAGGAGATTATATGAAAGGGAGGTGATTAGATGAGGAAAAGATATTACTCTCTCTATCAGGACACAGAAAATAAAACAGCAGATATTTATATTTATGGAGATATAACCTCTTGGCCATGGCTAGAAAGTGATGTATCAAGCTACACTCTATCAAAGGAATTACAAGAGCTAGACGAAAGCATTGAGCACATAAATGTTTATATAAATTCCTATGGCGGAGAAGTGGCGGAAGGATTAGCGATATATAATGCACTAAAAAGACACAAAGCTAAAGTCACAACTTATGTAGATGGTTTTGCTTGCAGTATAGCAAGTGTTATATTTGCAGCAGGAGATGAAAGAATTATGAGTGATACATCATTACTTATGATACACAATGCATGGACCTGGGCAAGTGGAAACGCTGAAGAATTGAGAAAACAAGCAGATGATTTAGAAAAAATCACTCAAGCAAGCATTAATGCTTATATGAATATTGTAAATATTACAGAAGAAGAACTAAAAGAGATGATGGATGATGAGGCATGGATCAATGGGCAAGAAGCTTTAGAAATGGGATTTGCTACAAAATTAGTTGAAGCTGAAGAAAAAGAGGTAGCAACTCAAAGCATTAGAAAATCTTTAATGCAGAAAATCACAAAAGGGTCTGAAAAAGTAGCTGCAGTAAATGTAAACATTGATAAGGAAGAGCTAGAGACAATCATTCAAACAGAAATTAAAAAATTAGAACAAAAATTGATTAATCAGAAAGATTTTACAGAAAAAAATAAAGAACCTATAAATAAGCCTTTAGAAATGATGAAGGCTTTTTTTAATGCTAAAAAATAAGGAGGAGGATAAATAATGAATAAAAGAAAAATGAATTTACAACTTTTTGCTGGTGTAGATAATCCAGACATGCAAGATAAAACTAAAGAAGAATATAGGGGCAAAATAAAACAAGCGCTAGAAGAAGGTAATACAGAAGAGTTTAGTAAGGCTTTTACAGATTATATGGCTAGTATTGAGCAAACAGTATTAAGAGAAGCAAAGGGAATTGTAGCAATACAAGATAGCAACATACTTGTTACTAGAGGAGTTAGGCAGCTAACTTCTAAAGAAAGAGAATTTTATCAAAAAGTCATTAAAGCAATGCAAGAAGCTCCTAATAGTGTAAACAATTTAGATGTAGTTATGCCTGAAACTGTAATCAATGAAGTATTTGAAGATTTAAAAGCAGAACATGAGCTATTAAGTGTAATTGATTTTAAAAATGTTACAGGATTGGTAAGATTCTTACTTAATACCAATACAAGGCAATTAGCACATTGGGGCCCTTTGAACTCTGAAATCACCAAGGAGCTAGAAAGTGGATTCAAAGATATTCAATTAGGACAAAACAAGCTATCTGCTTATATGTTAGTATCTCAAGACATGTTAGATTTAGGACCAGAATGGTTAGATAGATATGTAAGAGAAGTTATGTATGAGGCTCTAGCGTTTGGTTTAGAGTATGGGATTATAAAAGGGACAGGCAAGAACATGCCTATAGGTATGATTAGAGATTTACAAGGAGCAGTAGTAGATGGAGAATATCCAGAAAAAACTGCTATCAAAGTAACTGATTTAGAGCCTGCTACCTATGGAGATATATTAGCTGACCTTGCAAAAAATGAAAAAGGATTTACTAGAGTAGTTAGGAATTTAATCATGGTAGTAAATCCAGTTGATTACTTTAGAAAGATAATGCCAGCTACTACAATAAGAAGGCCAGACGGAACATATGCTAATGATGTACTACCATATCCAACTAGAATAATTCAATCTACAGAGATACCAGAAGGAAAAGCAGTAATAGGAATGGCAGATAAGTATTTTATGGGTATGGGCTTGGTTAAGGATGGGAAGATTGAGTATTCTGATGACTACAAGTTCCTGGAAGATTACAGGGCCTATAAGATTAGATTCTTGGGTCATGGACAGCCTAAAGATAACAACGACTTCATTGTATTGGACATTACAGATCTACAACCTTTAATCCAAAAGGTAAAGGTGATCCAAGAGGCGGGGGAATAATGTCCTCTAAGTCAGTTGAAACGACTGGGTTAGACTTAGAGGGTATGACCAAGACCCAGTTAGTCGAACATGGACAAGATGTAGGAATTGAATTAAACATGAGAATGACTAAGGCTGAGATGATTGAAAAGTTAAGGGAGGGATAATATGTCCCTTTTACAAGAATTAAAAGATTATCTTAAAATTACATGGGATAATGAAGATGCTTATTTGCAAAACATAATCAATAGAGGACAAGAATATTTAAAAGATCTAACAGTAACAGACCTAGATTTTGAAAAAGAGGGGCTGGCAAAGTCCCTCTTATTAGATTATTGTAGGTATTATTACAACAATGCTGTTGAGTACTTTGAAGAAAACTTTCAAAGGCAAATAGTAAGATTGCAACTAATGGAGGCAGTAAAAGTAACTGAGGAAGTGGTAGAAGATGAAGGATAGACGATTAGCCTTAAAAGATGCACAAAGGGTATTTGATACCTATATTACCTTTCAAAAGAAAGTCGATTCAGAAGGGCCATTTCAGGCCTTAGATGAGTATGAGGACTATATTAGTATATGGGCAGAAAGCAGATGGTTAAGAGGAAGAAATTTATATGCAGCTAGAGCAGCTAATGTAAGAACAGATGTAGAATTTATTATTAGATATAGAACTGATCTGGATGAGAAAATGAGGATTAAACTTGATAATAGATGCTTTGAAATAGAGGGAATATTGCCTTTGGATAATAGCAGAATGTATTTAGCGATAAAGGCATATGAGGTCAAACATGATATGTAGGTGATTGATATGGGTTTTAATGTAACTTTTGAAGATGATCAAGGACTACAAATGTATTTAACTCAAATACAAAAAGAGGCAGAAATGGCAAGAGAAGAAATGTTAAGAAAATCAGGAGATATACTAAGAGAATTTGTTGTAGCAGAGTTAAACAAGCATAGACGACCTCTAGCAGTACGTTATAAGGGTAGACCTGCTATGGCTGATGATGTAAAAAGGACTATAAAGACGAACAAATGGGGAGAGAAGTATGTAAGTGTAAGAGGTGGCAAAATGACAGGTACATTATGGCATCTGGTGAATGATGGGAACCTCCATTCAACCCCTACTCATTTTATGGATAATGCCATAGCAAAATTTGACAGGGAAATAGATAAGATTTGGGATGAAGTTATGAAGTAGAGGTGATAAAGTGATACAAAAAGTAGCTGATATATTAAAACCCTTAAATGTACCAGTCCAATATATTTCAAGACCAAACATAAGTGGTAGCTCTAAAATAGGAATTAGCTATCACTTTTTTAATGAAAGTGACAATTTATATGGAGATGGTGAAGGAAAAGAATTTGGCGGAGTCTTACAAGTAGACATATTTTCTACTGTAGATTATACAGAAGTGGTTAAACAGGTAAAGGATCTATTGAAAGCTAATAATTTTAGATTAGCTTATAGTGGTGATAATGATGATAGTTTTAGTAATGTTAAGTACTATCATAAAGTTTTAAGATTTAATTATGTTGAAGAGGAGGTATTAGGTAATGCCTGAAGTTAAAATAAATGTCAAAAATGTTCATTTAGCAGAGATAACAGAATCTCCTGAAGGAACTATAACTCATAGTACACCTGAGCTTGTAGTTGGTGCCATGGAAATAGGAAAAGTTCCTCAAATATCCTCTGGGCAGCTATATGGAGATGGTAAAATTCAGAAAGAAACATCAAAGAAAATTGCGTATCAGATAACCGTAAGTTTAAATAAACTTCCTACAAAATGGCGTAGATATATGGAAGGTGTAAAAGTGGTAAATGGTGTAGAATCAGGTACTTCTGAAGATGAACCAAACCCATTTGCAATAGGATGGGAAGTTGAAAAAACTGGAGGTAAAAAAGAGTTATTTTGGTTCGTATACTGCCAAGCTACACCAATTGAAGAGACAAATAGGCAATCAGAAGAGAATGTCAATTATTCGACTGATACTATAGTAATTTCAGCATTAGAGCATGATAGCCTAGGTAGATTCTACACAATGATAGACACAGAAGATGAAGAAATTTCAGATGAAATGGTTCAAAATTTCTTTAAGAAAGTACAAACTACAGATACAATATCTGCTCCTACAGCTGGGTAAAATTCATGTACCCCTTCCTATGAAATTATTGTATAATAATGGAAAAGGGAGGGGTGTATATGGATATTAGGTGGAAAGATGGAGCAGGGAATATTTTAAATGCTAATAAAGAAAGAATCCTTTATTACGAATCAGAGACTGATACTAAAATAAAATTAACGAATGAAGAAATAAAGAAAATAACAATAGAAGATGGACTGATGAATATTTTTAGAGATTTTGAAAATGATTTAGCATTGACGATAGTAATACCAAAGGGACATAACAGAAAAGCAAAAAGAATTTTCAATGAGTATGATAAAACAGGTAGGCTACTGAAAAGAAATTCAGGTAATCTTTTTATCGATTTAATACTTGATTCATCTGTTATTACTTATAATCCATTTACCGGGATATTAATTATACTATTCTTGATTGTAGCATTATTTGCAATAATAGTTAACTTACCAATATTTTTACTAGGTGAGGAATTAGGTTTATTTGTATCAAGAATTTTAATTATTAGCTCAATTATCTATCCAGTGTTATCACATATATTGTTAAGAATAAAAAGAAAAAGATTGAAAGAAATAAATACACGCAAGGCACTCTAAAGAGTGCTTTTTTATTTATCTAAATGAGGTGATATTATTTATGGCAAGAGTATCAATTAAACCAATAGAACCACTCATAATGGAATTTGCTGATGGAACGATAAAGAAAGCTTTGTTTAACAACGAAGCTTTTATTATTTATACAGACGAATTCGGCAAGATTGATGAAGAAGCTATGAAAGAAATGCAGAAGCGACCGTACGACTTTGTATCAAAGATCCTTTATTGTGGGATGAAGGTATTAGACAAGACTGTTACTTTAGAAGAAGCTGAAGCAATCACTATTGGTGGAGGAGAACCTTTAGCGGTTGAAATAATGAATTTGCTTATAGATAATTTCATGACTACAGCTGATGAAAATTCAAAAAAAAAGTTTCTGGAGGAAGTGGAGAAATTCAACAAACAGTTTGCATAGACAATACATTTTGGGAAACTCTTTATTTTGCATATTGCATTAAACTAGGAAGGCCAGAGGAAGAGTTTTTTAAAAGCAGTACAGCAAAAACAATTAGGATCTTAGAGATAAATGCTAATGGGATTGAAAGAAAACCTCAAACGATTTATGTGGATTCGATGAGAGACTTCCTCAAATAAGGTGGTGAGATAGTGGCCAGTTTCAGAGGATATAAAAGACAGATAAAACTAGAATTTGATTATGACGAGGTCAAGGAAGGTATACCAAATGTCAAGCGGCAGATGGCAGTTTTAAATGCAGAATTTAGGAAGTCTAGTGCCGAAGCTGCTGCTAGCGGTAAAGAAATAGATAGATTAGGTGTACGATATGATTATTTAAGCCAAAAGATGAAAATTCAAGAACAAGAAGTAGAAGCTTATAGAAAAAAATTAGAAGAAGCAAAGAATGCACAAGGTAATAATACTAAAGCAGTTCAAAATGCTATTACTAATTTAGAAATAGCTGAAGCAAAACTAGGACAAACTAGAGCTGAACTAGATAAAGTTACCAAGGAGTTAGAAGAACAGAGAACAATATTAGGAAAAACGTCAAAGGAGTGGAAGGATCTAGCGGATAAAACGGGTCAAATAGGCAAGGATATGACAATGAAGTTAACAACTCCTATTTTAGCTGCTGGAGCTGCAAGTTTTAAGCTAGGTGCTGATTTTGAACAGGCTTTAGGTAAAATGGAAGTGGTATTTGAACATAATTCTGCAGAAATAGAACAATGGTCGAAAAATGCACTCAGAGACTTTGGACTTGCGAGGAGTACTGCAGTTACTATGGCATCCGACTTTGGAGCATTGTTTAAAGGTATGGGTATTTCAATGGAACAAACTAAAGAGTGGTCCAAAACATTAACTGAAAGAACAATGGATTTAGCTAACTTCTATGATACCACTATAGATGAGACAATTAATGCACTTAATGCAATTGTAACAGGACAAACGGAGCCTTTGAGACGATTTGGTATTAACATGACACAAGCAACCCTTCAAGAATATGCTTACTCTAAAGGTATTAGAAAGAAAATATCAGATATGACAGAGGCGGAAAAAGTCCAATTAAGATACAATTTTGTAATAGAAAGAACAAATATAGCAGTCGGAACTACAGCTAGAGAATCAGAAACCGCCACAGGTCAATTAAATAGATTTAAAGAGAGCGTGAAAGAACTAGGGCTTGGTTTTTCTGAACATATATTACCTATTGTCGTGCCAATTATAGATTGGTTAAACGATATGATACAGAAATTCTCAGAGTTAAGTGATGGAACTAAAAAATTCATAGTTTATGGAGGATTGATTGTAGCTGCCATAGGACCTGTATTAATGCTGCTGGGCAATGTGTTTAAAGCAATATCAAACATAAGCGAAGGAATGAAAGCAGCCAAAGGAGCTATTGATTTAGTAAAAAAAGGTGGAAAACTGTTCGATAGTACTCTAAGCACAACTCAGTTTTTTGGGTTTGCAAAATGGGCTGTAATTATTGCAGGGGTAGCACTTGCAATAGGATATTTGATAGATAAGTTGAACACTTTGCTAGGCAAAGGAAAACAAGTCAATCAAACATTATCACAAATGCCAAATATAAATGACTTAAATTCAGTTATGAGAAACACAGTAATACGAGGCTATGCAGCAGGAACTAATTATCATCCAGGAGGGCTGGCTGTTGTTGGAGAAGAAGGACCTGAGCTTGTAGATTTACCGCGAGGTTCTAAAGTATATACTAATAAAGAAACAAGAGATATATTAAGTGGTGGAGACACTTACATTCTTCAAGTAAAAATGGACGAAGTAGATGAAGTATACAAGCTTGTTAATGTATTCAATCAATTCAAACAAGCAAGAAGGGCAGGTGTTGTACGTGGCTAGACATGAAATAACCATACCTATAAATAAAAGTTCAAATGACTCACGAATAGTTGGAGCTGATGGTTATATATATGTTCCAACGATATCAGAAAAGCTGCATTTCGGGATCAATTGTAAATTTGGCGTGGGATGGGATGATTCCTTATATCCTAAAAATAAAAAGATAGTAAAAAATGAAATTTGTTTATACGCAAATGGACCGTACAGTGAATATACCACAATAGCAAAATTCACAGAGTTTGGAGAGGGTTCTGCAATGCCTAGTGTAAGTCCCTCTGATTTTGGAATTGCGAATTTCAAATCAGGGTGGAATTATATCACGATTCCCGAACCAAAAACAAATTCTATTGTCTTTGGACATAATTATAGTGGGAATCCAGTTCTCTTCCAGCATACAACTTTTAATTCTCATAGAGCAAGTTCAAACAAACCTTATTTAAGGGTAACCTATGACGATATTCCACCTGAAAATCCAACAAGTTTGTATCCAGATGGCATAACATTGAATCCACGTGATGTTATAAGATTTGCATGGGAGCATAATTCTAAAGAGAATAACCAACAAAAAGGATTTACTTTACAATATAGTACAAATGGCGGTTCTACTTGGACTACAGTAAATCAAACCACTTCTAATCAATTTTATGATATGCCGGCAAATACATTGCGTACAAGCGGGGGCGTATTGTGGAGAGTTAGAACCACAGATGGTAATGACGAAGTAAGTGGATATACAAGCGCTAGTTTTGAACTAGGGGTAGTA
>Ga0134092_1003212_pt1 | contig 11300 bp, 11 predicted proteins | sample 3_6taG_FD_94454 | JGI IMG/M metagenome (GOLD analysis project Ga0134092, IMG submission 94454) | Switchgrass degrading microbial communities from high solid loading bioreactors in New Hampshire, USA - 3_6_20_6_A3 metaG | ecosystem: Engineered > Bioreactor > Semi-continuous > Anaerobic >...
AAGACATGTTCCCTCTGTTAATATCGTCAATTGTTCAATAAAAAAATACTTATTTTATGGACTAATTTTAATTATAGTATTAACTATTCTATTTACACCTTCTCCATCAACCAACTTCTGCATCTTTTTACTATAGCATTCCCTCTTTTCAAAATCTTCACACATAAGCTTAAGTTTATTCAAAAATTCCTCATCAGAAAACCTATTATACCAGCCCAATGATTGTATATAACCTCTGTTACTTAACATATCTACTATAGCTTCCTGATTTTCTGCAACAATAATAGCTAGTGTAGGTGTTCCGCACGCACAGAGTTCATACAATGTGCTTCCTCCTGCAGATATAGCAATGTCTGACCGCAACATTATTTCAGACATTTTTGAGACATTCTCATAAATCACAATATTCAAGTTCTTTCTGCTCAGTTCTCGAAGCCGGTCAAAATTTTCAAATCCACTACCGGCAACAATATTTATCCTTACAGTTCTAAACGCACTATCTGTCAAAATTGTTTTTGCCAGTCGATAACTTAAATCAAAGGGATCGGATCCCCCCGTGGTTATCATTATTTCTTTTATCATTCTGTTTATTTTTCTGCTGGGCAAACCTTTGAATTCATCCCGGATAAGATTGTATTTTAGACCAAGGAGCATAATTTCATTTTCATAATAACTTTTATAGTTAAATAATTCACCGGTAATATTTCCATTTATCAAAACATCCACCGGATAGGTAAACTTATTTACATCATCTATATAACACAGCTTTTTAACGAAAGGCTTAAGCTTTAAAAAGAATTCTTCAGTTACATTATAGGAATCTATAAACAAAACATCGATATTTTCATTCTTAATGGCTACAATAATTTCTTCGGCTTCTTCTTTAAGCGTATTGGCATCTCCATAGCAAAAGCCCTCATAACTTTTTTCCCCATTATGGGCTAACTCAATTACTCCAAATTTCTCTTGCCTAATTTTCAAAATCCCTTGCTCATATTTACTGAGAAACACTACATCTATTCCTGCATTCCTAAAACCTTTTGCCAGAGAAAGGCATCGCATGACATGCCCCATGCCTATATTTTTGCTGCCGTCAGCACGAATTCCAACTTTAATCATTTTATACACTCACATCACTTTTCTTATTAGTTCAAAAGCCTCTACATATTTTTTACCCACAACCGTTCCCCACCTTGCTGCTATTATCTCAAGGGCTTTTAGGGATCTTGGGTGGGGATATTCTCTTATCTCCGATTTGTAACATTCCATTGCTTTAAGTTTAGCATCAATAGTACTCTCAACATCAATAAAGACATTAGGTTTAAAGGAGTTATCACCATATTTGAAATTCCATTCGGTTGATGACGGAGTCTCAAAGCAGTAAATTTCCTTTACACAATATTCACCAACAGGCCTTGCTGCTGTGATAACAGCTTCAAAAGTTCTTCTATGATCAATGTTCAAATCGCCGTAATGATGAGTATATATGACTTCCGGCTTAAAGTTTTGTATATGCTTGTCCACTTCTTTTATAATATCAAGTAAATCCATTGAATCAAACCGGTTGTCCGGAAGCCCTGAAAAGTGCACATTCTTGAAACCTACAAATTCAGCAGCCTTGAGTGTTTGAACATGTAGGTCTTTAAGTAATTCTCTATCAAAATTTTCCCTTGATTGAACTCTAGAAGTCAAACCTTCACCTAAAATAACACATTCTACAATATCGCCATTATTTACATGCTTTCTTACAGTTGCACCTACACCTAAAATTTCGTCATCCGGATGAGCCGCGACAACCAATATATTACTCATTTTCAATCACCTTCTATGATTTCTACATCTGCAATAATTTTCCCATTTTTTAAAGATGCCCTCGAAAACTCAATTCTATACCTTCCAAACTTTATAAATGCCTTTGGGTACCCCTCTGCATCAAGCATTCTAATGTAATCATATATTTTTTCAAGGTCAAATTCCTGCTTGATCTCACTTTGCTCAGGTTTTCTTCTTTTAAATTCTATAACTTCTCCTATTTGCTTTTGGGGTAAAGGATTTTCTTGAAGCAATTTAGGAATCATATCATTAAATATTATCTTAGATGCTCTGATAAAAATCTCTTCAGCAGTACCATATAAATCAAGATCTTTTTTGAAATATATATCTCCCGTATCTAAACCTTCATCCACCCTTAAGGCAGATATTTTTGTTTTCTTAATTCCTCTTTCTATAAGATTTTGAAGTGGACTTCCTCCTCTTCCATAGGGAAGGTCGGTCATATGAAAAACAACACATGTAAAGTTTTTATAAATTTCTTTAGGAATTATCCATGACCAATGAGGAAAAAGGATATATTGAGGCTGGATTGCCTTAACCTTATCATAGGTTAACTCATCCTTATCTGTAATTATCGTTACATTATATTTATCCTCATTATCCTGTTTAAATTGATGTGCTTTTTTTATATTCCATGATTTTACGGTTGCAATTATTACATTCAATAATATTCCCCTCCGTTAATTCACCATGCTCCAGTCAAGGGGAGTACCCCTCTCTATATCTTTTGATGCCTTTCTACCAAGAATATCTTCATAGTATTTTGGTGCAAGACCATGGGAAGGTCTTATTACTGTTATATTTTCTTCTGTAAACACATTACCTTTTTTTACATCTTTTACAACAAATATAGATCTTCTAAATATTTGGCTAGCCTTTTCCCTTTGTGAAATCTCATAACTTACTTTACCTATAGCTTTTTCAGCTGTACGAATATCTTCCACCATTTGTTTAAACTCTTGAGGTTCCATTGAAAAAGAAGCATCAGGATTTTCAATTTTACGACTTAAGCAAAAATGTTTTTCTATTACTTTTGCGCCTAATGCTACTGCTGTAACAGCTCCTATCGAACCTAAAGAGTGGTCCGACAATCCAATCGGCACCTTAAAATTTTCCTGCAAATGTTTTATAGTACTTAAATTCATATCATCGGGAACTGCGGGATAAGCACTAGAACACCTTAATAAACAAAACTTTACATCCCCACATCCTTTAATAGTATTAACTGCCTCTTCTATCTCACTTAATGTAGCCATCCCCGTCGATAATATGATTGGTTTTCCCTTTGATGCAACGTATTTAATTAGAGGAATATCTGTAATTTCAAAAGATGCAATTTTATAAAAACTAACACCTAATTCTTCTAAAAAATCAACTGAGGTCTTATCAAAAGGAGTTGAAAGAAAATCAAGTCCAATTTTTTCTGCCTCATTTTTCAGAATCTTTTGCCATTCCCACGGTGTATATGCCTTTTGATATAAATTGTAAAGTTTCTCACCTTTCCAAGTACCACTCTTTATCATAAAGCAATCTTTGTCCGAATCAATTGTCATTGTATCAGGAGTATACGTTTGTATTTTAATGCAATCTGCGCCTGCTTCTTTGGCAGCATGGATTATTTCAAATGCTTTTTGTATATCTCCAGCATGATTTGCAGACATTTCAGCTATTATATAGCAAGGTTTATCCTTACCCCATATTCTATCAATTATTTTAGTTGATATGTCCATCTAATCACCTTCATATATTTTAATAATATACTTCTTTCCATTCTTAATAAAAAATGCAGGGTATCTCTCATTATCCACTACTCTTAGTAAATTAAACTGCTCTTCTATACTCTTTTTAATATCAAGTTCACTATCCTTTTGAGTTCTTCTTCTATAAAAGGATTCTTGTCCTTCTTGTTTTCTGCCTTTTACATTAGGATATTTATTAACAAATTCCAATACCAGCTTTTTTGTTACTTTACCTTGCATATCTTTTATTTTTGGTAGTAGTTCGGTTCCATCAAGTTTTATTGTATCTTGAAAATAAATATCCCCGGAGTCTACCTTTTCAGCGGCTTCAAATAAAGTTATCGGAATTTCATTCTTACCTTCAAGCACCTGCCATGTAAGAGGACTCCATCCCTTTCCTTCCGGAAGCCTCGATTCATGAACAACTAGATTATGCTTGTTTAATTTCAAGTAAGAATTGGGAATTATTTTTTCACAGCCAAGAAAAAACGCAAGTTCGCCTTCCTTAATATGTTCACAGCTGTCAACAAAATAAACCGTATGCCCCATACTATTTAATTCGTCTTTTATTTCCTTTACATAAGGTATTATCCAGCTATTTGGATTGTCAGTCAGAAGCGTTATGACCATTAAATCCCTCCGTATATAACTCAACAGATTTAGCCCTATTTTAAACTTTTTTGCTTTACATTCGCATTAATCTGTGCAATTTCAGGTTTTTTCTCCATGAATTCTACTATATCGCTCAAATAGAAATCATGTTCACCTTTATAAAAATGATTATACACTGCTTCAATTAATTTAAAATCCTCTTGAGTGTCTAGCGTCCATCTATATTTGGAGTAATCTATGTCATTTTTGTAATAATATATTTTTTCGCAATTTTCATATAAATAAGGAGTTACATGTTCTCTCTGATAACTCTCTTTAGCATTTTCAAAAGCAAGTGATAAAGTTTCAAAAGAGAATACTTCAACATCAAGCCCTCTAGGAAACGTTCTTTTTCTCAAATCCGGTCCTGCATTAGTAACCAATTCGAAGTCATTATCCAGGTAGAATTTAATTATTTTATCAGTTACAAACGGATCTATTAATGGACAGTCAGAAGTAATACGAACTATGATATCAAGATTATTCTCTTTTGAAGCATAATAATACCTTGAAAGTACATCTTCTTCACTTCCACAAAACCACTTTACACCATACCTCTCAGCTTCCTTAACAATTACATCATCGTGAGATGCTTTTGTGGTAGCTATAATGATTTCATCCAATTCTTCACATTGTCTCACCCTATCAATCACATGTCCTAGAACAGTTTTTCCACATATATCTGCCATTACTTTTCCTCTAAGGCGGGTAGATCCCATTCTTGCCTGAATTACAGCTCCTATATTCAATATACTCCCTGCCCTTCAATTTTTATTTCTTCTTCCTTAGTAAGAACATACTATCCACATTATCGTTGTCTATATACTTGTATTTTTCCTCTTTTACCAGCTCGAGATCAGAAAATCTATCCAAATACAGCTTAGCGAAGTTTGTCTTCCACAATAAACTATTGTTTCCCCTATAGTTTATTTCGGTATATTCATCTGCATAGTACTCAAAACCCCATATAAATTCATTTGAACATCTATATATTTCATCCAAGACGGTACCTATATTATCAGGTGCTATATGAATTAATACACCACTTGTGAAAACCATATCGAAATAATTATCTTTAAACGGTATATCGTCAGCTGTAGCCTGGATAATATTGATACCTGATGTTAAACTTTTAGCCTTTTGTACTGCATATTCCTGAAGTTCTATACCATATAGTCCCACAAATCCCATTTTTTGAAGCAATCTTAGTTGATTGCCTACATTGCAACCAACTTCTAGAATCCTCTTATTCTCTAAATCTAATCCTGATAGAAATCTATTATTCATATCGAATCTGCTGATTCCAAACTCTTTTTTATAAAAATCATTTAATTCCTCTGGTGAGAATGTACACCTATCTGTATAATCTTTACCGAATTGGCTTGACCATGTTCTTTCCTGAAAAGTGTCTTGCATAATACTCCTCCCTCTTTCTTAAATTTTATCCCTACGATAAATCGTTTTACTAAACTTATCATTAACAAACTTAATATTTAATTCTTGTAATATGCCATAAAATTTATCTTTACTATATTTCCAATTCTTTTCCTATTTATACCTGCGAAATTTTCCTCAGAATATCCATATAGTTTAGAATCATTTGCTAAATTATAACAATCTTTCCGTTTCGAGTAGCATCTTTATTTCTGCTTTAGTAAGAACTTTTTCATGATGAGAACTATAGTTACCTTTTGCAATACCTTTTGACTCTGGATAGATGTACTCATTATATGGAGGGTTGATTATAAACATATCCTCCAACTCAACTGCTTTAGTAGACTCATCCTCGGACATAAGCTCCTCGTACATTTTTTCTCCAGGTCTCAATCCAATTTTCTTAATCTCTATTTCATTTCTATTTAAATTGCTTTTTTGGCACATATCATCAATAATTACTTCTGCCAAATCTTTTAATCGGACTACAGGCATTTTTAGTACAAATACTTCTCCACCTTTTGCAATTTTGCAGGCTTTGATGGTAAGCTCTACAGCCTGTGAAAGTGACATCATAAATCTTGTCATCTCAGGCTCCGTTACAGTTATATGACCTTTTTCAATAATTTGCTGCTTAAAGAGTGGAATCACAGAACCCCTTGAACCCATTACATTTCCGAACCTTACCGAAGCAAATATTGTATCTGCATCTCCTCTTGAGTATTGAGCTGACGACATTAATCTTTCTGCTAAAAGTTTTGTTGCCCCCATTGTATTAGTTGGGGAAACTGCTTTATCAGTACTTGAATATATGACTCTTTTTACCCTATTTTCCATAGCACATGCTATAACATTTTGAGTTCCCAACACATTAGTTTTTACCGCTTCAAAAGGATCATACTCACAAGCCGGTACATGCTTCAATGCTGCTAAGTTAAAAACTATATCTATATCATTCATTGCCCTATTGAGTCTTTCCTTGTCTCTCACATCTCCTAGCAGATATCTTATATTCGGCTGTTCCCCAAGTCTTTCCTTAAGAATGAATTGTTTATACTCATCCCTGCTGTAAATCCTCACTACCGAAGGCTCTTCCAACAATATTTTCTCGACTAATGCTTGTCCTATTGTACCTGTGCCACCAATAACCAATACTTTTTTATCCTTGAACATGGCCACTCCTGCTTTCTTCTAGTATAGTCCTAATTCTTTGACTAAAGTCAAAATTGCCTTTTAGATAATGGGCAATTACATCTTTCAGTTTCATGTGTTTCATTCCTTTTATCAAAGCCCCACCCTCTGTAGCATTTATAAAGAGTCGATTTTCCTTTTCAATCCTATTTTCTATCCAATATTTATAACTTAGCAGACCTAGTGTTGTATAAAGAATTTCACCCTTTTGTCCAATTACTCTGCGCATATTTTTGAGTTCCTTTGTATTAATATCCAAAGGAGTTCCATCTTTCGCATGGTTTTTACCATCTGTAAATGCAAGATCTTGACCGACCAATATGATAACATCAAAACCCATTTTTATTGCAATATCAAGTGCAGCTGTAGACACAGAGCCTCCAGGATCAACAATATATTCTTCTCTACCGTCCTTCATTTGCTCTTTTTTGTTACAAGCTATAATTTTGGGACCTTTATATGCTGAAACAGTATCAGCATATGCAGAAGCGAGATATATCATAGGGATTTCCATATTTTCAAAGCCTTTGATCTGGTTAAGGGTTCCCTGTTTCGGATCGATAATTATAAACAAGTCAGGTTTGATACCTCTTAGTAAAAGTGGCCTTAATGAAGAACCTACTGCAAAAATCATTGCCTTATTCTTTGCCTCTTTCAGATACTCAATGTTCGAATCCAATGACGGTCCTGTTGACACAATGATTACAGGAAGCCCTTTAAACTTATCAAAAAAGTCTCCTACGTTCGGATGTTCATTCCGTAAATTTATTCTTAAATTATCATCTATAAGTCTCAAAAAATCCTCAGACACACTTTTCCTTATATTCCAATCTTCCAATACAAATCTAAAATATTCGTTTTCCGGAGGTATTGCTTTTAATGAAGGAGGATGTATAACAAAGTTTATACCTTCTTTTATTAATGTCTTAACCTTCTTAGAAATCTTTGCAGCGTCCTGTGAAATAATCATCTCAATATTTGGATTAGTTATTATATGGGTTAGATCCCTCAATTCAAGAGCTATACAAAATACATCTATATTGTTTTCTATTACATATAACTTATTATTAGACTGCATCAATCTTAGTATTTCCTCTACATGATATCCAAGGGCAACTCCATACAAAACATGTACTGGAATTTCAGATTTATATTGCTCTTTAGCAAATTTGACAGCCTCATTAATAGGATTGTATCTGCTATGCAAGTAAAATTTTTTGTTTTCTTCATACGATTCAAGCTCAACTTTTAATGTATAAGAACCGTTATTACAGCATTCAACTTTATACTTCTCTATGTCCGGCCGTTTTTTGACAACCTCATCGTATATATCTGGATACAAACATTTTAAAGCTTCGATATTCTTTTCAAATACCTGCATTAATAGGCACTTCCCTGCACAAGTATCAATTTTTCCTGCCATTCCTTCACAACTGGAATAATTTCATACTCAAGTAAATCCCCCAAAAGCACATAGTCGGCATTCTCTAAAGCTTCCACAAGTTGGTTAAATATAGGATTAATTCCTGCAATATCTATGGATATATCTCCATGAATAGCCCTTGTACCTTCAATTGCATGTAAAAGCCATTGAATTCCTTCTATAAGCTGAACTATAGAATTAGTAGCCCTATCTTCCCTGCCTCGTTGGAAATCTTCATTTATTCCCTCAATTCCTATAATTACTCGGTCTATATACTCTATAGCCGATTCAACTACTTCTTTCATCAACCCAATTTCTGCCATGCTTTTCACTCCTTTAGGTGTATTTAATCTCATCCATAACTTTTTTTACAATTTCATTGACAAGAACAATTTTGTCTTTAATATCCGCATACTGCATGAGCAACCCTTCACATAAGTAAGCTTTCCTTTCCCGTAAATCATCAATCATCTCACTTTTTCTTTCCCTTTCATTTTTAACAACCTGAATAAAATAACCACATAATTCTTGGATAAAATTCTCATACAGTTCATTTTGCTCTATTTCCTCTGTTAACTTGTCTATTTCATTCCACTTTTCTATATTTCTCGAATCTATATCATTAAGTATATCGAGAAGTATATCCATTCTCTTAATAGCTTTATTTTGCATTTCCTCACTTTGCTCATATACTTTTTGAATAAACTTCACAATTTTTTCTTTTCTATCTATGGTTTTATTTGTTCCCTTCCGGTATATTTCTCTTAACATTCCGTCTATATCGTATTCATTAATACAATATTCATCTATTATCTCTTTAAGCGGTCTGTTAGCAATACCTTTTATTGGCAATCCTCCTTCGGTACCGTTAAGATAGATGTTTTCTGGATGCCTCTTTACATATTCTTCAAAATATACCTTAATGGATATCATACTGTAAGTTGTATAAACCATATTACCGTTTATATCAGTTTGTTCCATATAATGCTTATTTTTTTCTTCGATGTTTTTGCGAAGAATTTCATCCTGTTCCTCTTTTAACACTGCTCCTTCGGCATAAGTCTGCATATTTGAATAACTTAAATCCTGCCCGACAAGTATGATGGGATTGCATCCTAAAAATCTTGAAATATCTAAAGCAAGATTGGAAACTGATGCTCCCGATTGTATAGCCTTTGTGTTTTCTTCAACTTCTTTTTCAAACCATTCATCATGTTTAAAAGCATTAATTCTAAAATATATTTTAGGTCCCTCATAATTTTTCAATCCGTCAAAATGAACGGATGAAGTGTATGCAAAATATATGTCTTTAGCCTTTACATTGTTAAATAACCTGCTTTCTCCTTCACCACCATCAACTCCAACCATAATATGGGGTTTAATGCCATGTTTATCAAGGATATTAATTGCAGATCCTGCCGATATTATAAGCGCTTTATTCTTTATTTCTTTTAAGAGATGTATATTTTTATTCAATGACGGTCCTGCTGAAACAATTATAGAAGGAACATTTCTCAACGATGATTCGAACATATCCAGATTAACACTTTTAGGGTACTCTTTTAAATTTTCGAAAAAGTTTGTAATCCACGCATTTGAAAAAACCACTGCTGTATTGGTATTAATTGCATGCAGTTTTGAATACTTGATAAACTCCCTCTTTAATTCGTCCCACCATTCACCATACGCTGTCCTGTAACTCAACAACTCCTCAAAACACACATTATGAATTTGCCCCGTTTCTCTCAATCCTAAAAATACTTTACTGACTTGCTCAGCATCACCACTTACAATAAAAAGAGTGTTTTTTGCATTTATTAAATGTCTGATATCTCTAACTGTCATCAACTTAACAAAGACACTCATATCAGGCTCAATAATAACTTTATTTTTAATTGGGAAACTCTTAATCAGTTCATCCAAATGATATCCAACACCAACACCTAAAACTGCAATTGTATCCACACCCTTTAAATCCAACCTTGATACCCAATTTTTAGCTTCTTTAACAGGGTCATAGGAACTATGCAAAAAGAAATATCTGCCATCGTTATTAATTTTAAAATTTATCAAATTTGACTTAGTGTTTTCACATACTACTCTTTTAAGTCTTTGCTGATTTTGAAGATAAAATTCTTCACATAACTTCGCCAATGTACTGTAATCCTTTTTCAATGCTTCCAAGTTAATATCAAAAAGTTCCTTCATCTTCACTTCCCCTTCATTTTTGTCTTGTGAACAACAAAGCAAAAAGAGCCAGCAGCATATTAAGCCGCCGGCTCTTTAATTTCAGGCACTAGTGCTATGTTCTATTACTCTCTAATCCACAATGTGCTAAAATGCACTAAAACTTATGTGCCTCGTTGAATAAAAATACATAGCATTATGAAATGTTAGTTACTGTAACAGCTGGAGTACACCTTGCGGTACCTGATTAGCCTGTGCCAACATAGCAGTGGCAGCTTGGTTCAATATGTTATTCTTTGTAAAGCTCATCATTTCTTTTGCCATATCTACATCTCTGATTCTTGACTCTGATGCCTGCAAGTTTTCAGCTGCTGTGTCCAGATTCTTTATTGTGTGCTCAAGCCTGTTCTGCTTAGCACCCAATTTTGCTCTTTCAGCAGACACTTTAATTATAGCGGAATTTACAAGATCTATTACACCTTGAGCATCACCACTTGAAACAATTTCTATAGCGTCCGCATCTACCCCTAGAGTTGTAGCAGTCATATCTTCTATACTTATTGTTAATGTCTCACCATTATTGGCACCAATCTGTATAACAGCATTCTGGAAATCTCCAGCTAATAATGTTTGAGTATTAAATTGAGTCTTTTCTGCAATCCTTGTAATTTCGGCAGCTAACTCTTTTAATTCTAAGTTAATAGCAGTTCTATCTGCAGCTACATTAGTGTCATTTGCTGCCTGTACAGCCAATTCTCTCATTCTTTGAAGTATTTCATGAGTTTCTGCCAAAGCACCTTCTGCTGTCTGAATGAGTGAAATTCCATCCTGTGCATTGGTTG
>Ga0134092_1003218_pt1 | contig 11288 bp, 10 predicted proteins | sample 3_6taG_FD_94454 | JGI IMG/M metagenome (GOLD analysis project Ga0134092, IMG submission 94454) | Switchgrass degrading microbial communities from high solid loading bioreactors in New Hampshire, USA - 3_6_20_6_A3 metaG | ecosystem: Engineered > Bioreactor > Semi-continuous > Anaerobic >...
ACCATAGTTGAGAACCTCCTGTATGTTTGGATTGGACACCTAAATCATACATGATTTCTCACTATGGTTGTTAATTTTTTTACTACATTTTACCTGTTGCATTTAATTTTACAATTAACCAAATAAAAAAATTTTTAATTTAGCAAAAATTAATATTGATTAGATTAAACAATACTGCTAAAATATATATGTGGTTTTCGGGGTATAGCGCAGCTGGTAGCGCGCTTGGTTCGGGACCAAGAGGCCTGGAGTTCGAGTCTCCATACTCCGACCAGAAAATAAAGGGGGGAATTTTACCCCCCTTTCAACATTTCTTAATATATTTTTTCTATTGTCTGATTCATTAAATTTGTATTCTTTTAGATTATTCCCTTTGATTTAGATAAAATTTCGATTTGATTTAATTTTCGTTTTTTATTCTAATGATATTTTTATTTAGTCATGGAACAAAATAGAATGTATATGGGCGATGCAGAATATAATTGCTGCAGCATGTTTGATGAAAACGGGATAAAAGTAACTGCACAATAATTAACTAAGTCGGTTTATATTAACACAAAATGCAGGGTATGGTTTTGAAGCGGCAAAAAAAATAGAGAGCGTGTTTTGTAGCTCTCTTTAGGGGAGTAAAACTGTGTCAAATGATTGACACTATTTACACTTAATCATTTTAACACATATGTATATTCGATTGCAATTGAAATTTTTTGAAAGGTAGAAAAAGGCTTTTATAGCCATTTACTGGGGTACCGGGTTTGGGAAATAGAAGGTTGTACCGGCAATGAAAATATAAAATATCTGTAATTAAAAATATAAAATATCTGTAATTAATAGATGGAAGTAAGTTAAAATCTTTGGAAAACAAAGCAGAAGCCCATTTACTCAACTTGACAATAGGATATCCCATTGATATATTTTATATAAATAAAATATAAAAATCGTGCTTGTCGACAAAACGCTGTCATTCTAATTCATTATGCAAATCTTCTTGTTCACTTATATTGCTTTTTATTTCGCGCATTTATTCCGTAAGAAAGTTTTGATCAAGTGGGGGGTATCTATGAGTATTAAATTTCATTTGCCGGATTTTGTGAGACATTTTAGGTTAAACATATTAATATATGAAGTAATGAAAATGAGACCGGAATGGTTCTGGCCAGATATTTGTGTAGGTTCTGTATACGGGACATTCCCCACTTCATTATGGAACGGTGGACGTACTTTCAGCGGAAGCATAGATCGTAATGTAATGGTGGAGATTATGAGGCAATTCAATGCCCGGGGTATTCCGTGCCGTTACACTTTTAGCAATCCTCATATAAAAGAAGAGCATTTGGATGATGAGTTTTGCAATATGTGCCTGGAAATGGGGCATAATGGCTTAAATGAGGTTATTGTTGTTTCGCCTGTATTGGAAGCTTATATTAGAAAAAATTATCCCAAATATAAAATTATAAGTTCAACCTGCAAACAGATCGAAGATATCGAGGGATTGAAAGAAGAGCTGGAAAAGGATTATAGTCTTGTTGTATTAGACTATAATTGGAATAATCGTTTCGAAGAACTGGCAAAAATTCCGTATAAAGAAAAGTGTGAACTTCTAGTCAATGCTTGCTGCATTCCGAATTGTCCCCGCAGAAAAGAACATTATGACTATATCGGCAAATATCAAATGGCTCTTACCGAGCACATGAAGACCCCCAATTTGCCATTTAATTTCAAAGACTTTGAGTGTGAACAGATGCAGCTTCAGTTCTATGAAACAACTAAATACAGGACTCATATTAAACCAATAGATATTTATGAAAAATATGTTCCCATGGGATTTACCAATTTTAAGATTGAAGGCCGTACATCAACCGATATAAGCGTGCTGGAAAGCTATGTTTATTATATGGTCAAGCCTGAATATAAAGATACTGCCCGTTTGGATCTTCTTCTGAAGCTTACCGGTAAATATCGTTACTTTAATTAGTAAACATCGAATATGCATTTTGAGCTAATAATTATAAACCGGAAACTAAAGCGGATATTATATAAAAATATTTAAAATGCCTATAACGAATCCAATTACAGCACCGAGATATACAATGGCATTTAGTTCGTTTTGCATAACCGAGAGGGTTAGCTCTTCGAGGGATTCATTGCTCATATTTGAGATTTTTTCTTCAACTATTTCACTAATTTTAAAATTTTTTGCAAAGTCCGCGATATTGTCTGTAACAAACTTGATATATAGTTCACCCAGTTTGTTTTGCATCTTTAACATTACATCCTCTTGATTGCCGAAAAAACTATTGAGTTGTTTATCCTCAAGTGCTGCTATTTCTGCGGCAATGAAACTTTCAATTTTACTTTTTCCTTCGCTCCTGATATACTCGTTTATTCGCTCTCCAATTGGTTCGGCAAAGGATTTTATGGTTTTTTCATTAATTAAGAAGGAGAGCATGGGATTGCTTATTTTTTGCTTTATAGCTTCCGTACCCTTATCGGTTAATATTTTGCCGATATCCATGTTTAATAGTTCCTGTGCAATTCTGTCTGAAAGCTTATCAGTCAGGTCATTTCTTTTTTGCAGATAAGTTTCTTCACTAATGAATTCCAGGAATAAAGTTTTAGATGTCTTATCGCCTGATATTTTTTCGCCAATGAGCTGCATTATCCCCTGTACAAAAGTATTTTTCATTTCTTCAGAGGCAATGGAGGCTTTTATTTCGTTTTCGCCGAATAACGTATTGCCCACCGTTTTTCCTACTGCTTTGGCAAGGGCTGCTTTCCTTTTCGGAATAACTCCGGGGGTGAAAGGCAATGCGAATTTGCCAAGCTTTATGGCATTTCTCGGCCTGAAAAGCATTTTGACAGCTATATAATTTGTGAAATATCCGATAACGGCACCGATAATAGGGCCGGATAAAATTTCTATTATTTGCATGACAACTTTCCTTTCCGAAATTAAAACTGCATTATTTGAAATATTTCTCTTTAAGGTTTGTAAAGTATTATTTTCAAAACTTATGTAAAAAGAATTATATCATAAAAATAACTTTAGTAAATTTATGTTGTCTGGTCAATATCGTCTATTGATTTAATTATGTATTTCAAATAAAAATATAGTATCAAAATCATATTAAAAAGTATCAGTACTCATTTTTTCTTTTATTTTAAAAAATCATACGCTTTTTATAATGTTAGATTAAGAAATCCTCAGCGTTAAAAAAATTAGGCAAAATTATGTAAATTTCAAAATAAAATTTGGAAATCATATTGACTATTCTTGTATAATTGTATACAATAATACAAGAATACATAGTAGATGAGTGTTATATCGATAACTGCTTTTCTAGTGTGTAGTCAAATCACCAGAACAATCAAATACAATTGTTTGTTGGCTTTGCGAAGGAGGAGAGTCAGCATGGCTAAATTTAAACCTATGGATGATGACAACAATTCTTCGTTGCATGGAAAGGTTTTTAGTTATTTGCAGAACGATATCCTTAACGGAAAGTACAAAGCAGGTGACAGCCTGATTGAGACAAAACTTTCAGAAGAACTTGGAGTAAGCCGTACCCCTATTCGTGAGGCTATAAGGCAACTTGAACTGGAAGGTCTTGTACAAACTATTCCCAATAAAGGTGCTATTGTCACCGGTTTGTCAGCAAAGGATATTCAAGATATTTATACTATAAGACTTGCCATTGAAGGTATTGCAGCCCGTTGGGCGGCTGAAAACGCCACAGAAGCAGAACTTAAAGATATGAAGCATTTTTTGGAATTGGAAGAGTTTTATACTGAAAAGAATGATGTGGAACAAATTTTAAAGCTGGACACAAAGTTTCATGAAGCAATATTCAAGGCCAGCAAAAGTAAACCGCTTATGATTATGCTAAGTAATTTTCATCATTATATTCAAAGAGCTCGTATAAATTCGCTGGGTATGGCCGGCAGGGCCGAAGAAGCATTGGCTGAACACAAGGCAATTTATCAGGCAATATTGGAGAGAGATGTTAAAAAAGCTGAAGAGCTAACTATACAACATGTTAAGAAAGCAAGTATGAATTATAATATGAGGGGAAGTGAATGTTAATGACATGTGAGGGAATTTACAGCTATTATTCGGAAATTATAAAAAGGAACAACCACATTCAAAATGAAATGTTCGAAAAGTACAATGTCAAACGAGGCCTTAGAAATGCCGACGGTACAGGTGTTTTAGTCGGGCTCACTGAGGTTGGGGATGTCCATGCCTATATAATGGATGAAGGAGAAAAAATACCCGTAGAGGGAAAACTGAGATATAGAGGTATTGATATTTATGATATTGTAGAAGGCTTTATAAGCGAAAACCGTCTCGGTTTTGAAGAAACATGCTATCTCCTTCTTTTTGGAGAATTGCCTAATAAACAGCAATTGGATGAGTTTTCTCAGCTCCTGGGCTCAAAAAGAACATTACCGGATTATTTTGCGGAAGATATGATTTTAAAAGCGCCAAGCAAGGATATTATGAATAAACTTGCCAGAGCTGTATTAGCTTCATATTCCTATGATGAAAATCCTGATGACACAAGTATTGAAAACACTTTGAGACAGTGTATAGAACTTATTGCAAGATTTCCTACAATGGTTGCTTACGGCTATCAGGCAAAGAGGCATTACCATGACAGGCAAAGCCTTTTCTTGCACAGTCCTAAGCCGGAGCTGAGCACTGCTGAAAATATTTTACATTTGATACGTCCCGATAGTACGTACACAAGATCGGAAGTAGAAATATTAGACCTTCTTCTTGTACTTCATGCCGAGCATGGCGGAGGAAACAATTCAACTTTTGCAACCCGTGTTGTATCCTCCAGCGGCACAGATACATATTCTGCCATTGCAGCGGCTATAGGTTCGCTAAAAGGACCAAAGCACGGCGGTGCCAATATTAAGGTAATGCAAATGATGGAGAATATTAAGGCAAACGTCAAGAATTGGTCTGATGAGGGTGAAGTGAGTGATTACCTTGTTAAGATTTTGAAAAAAGAAGCAAATGACGGTTCCGGCCTTATATACGGTATTGGCCATGCCGTTTATACGCTTTCCGACCCTCGCGCTGTTCTGCTAAAGAGAAAAGCAGAGGAATTGGCTAAAGAGACCGGAAATGAAGAGGAATACAATTTGTTCACAACCATAGAAAGACTGGCGCCGGAAGTGTTTGCAAAAGTAAAGAAATCAGATAAGGTAGTAAGTGCTAATGTGGATTTCTATTCCGGTTTTGTATATAAATCGCTGGGAATACCTGTTGAGCTTTATACACCGCTTTTTGCAATTGCGAGAATTGCCGGATGGAGTGCACATCTTCTTGAAGAACACATAAACGGAGGCAGAATTATCAGACCTGCGTATAAAAATGTAAAAGGAAAGATACCTTACAAACCTTTGAAGGATAGATAAAAATAACAGTTTAGAGAATTGATGAGTTAATGAACTGAAGAATATTTATTGCAATGACCTTTAAAATTTTATATTATTAATTTATTGCTGGTTTCTTATTGGAAAAGGGATACTTTTAGACATAAGCAGGATAATTTGATTTAACCAGCTTATACAAGATTAACCTAATTGGAGGTCGTGAAATGAAAGGAACCATTACAGAAAAAATATTGAAACAGCATTTAGTTGAAGGCAACATGACCGTTGGCAGCGAGATTGCCATCAAAATTGATAACACATTGACTCAGGATGCTACAGGTACTATGGCATATTTGCAGTTTGAAGCCATTGGAATTGATAGAGTTAAGACAGAACTCAGTGTGAGCTTTGTTGATCATAATACTTTGCAGACTGATTTTAAAAATGCCGATGACCATCGATATCTTCAATCGGTTGCAAAACGTTATGGATTATATTTTTCAAAGCCCGGAAACGGAATTTGTCACCAGTTGTTTCTGGAGCGTTTTGCACGTCCCGGGAAAACATTAATAGGTTCTGACAGCCATACTCCCACTGCCGGAGGTATTGGATGCTTTGCAATGGGAGCAGGAGGATTGGATGTTGCTGCAGCTATGGCAGGAGCGCCCTTTAGGATTAAATTCCCTAAAGTTGTTGGGGTAAAACTTGTTGGAAAACTCAATGACTGGGTTTCAGCCAAGGATGTTATTCTTGAGGTTTTGAGAAGAATCGATGTTAAAGGCGGAGTTGGAAAGGTTTTGGAATATTTCGGTCCCGGTGTAAAAACTCTTTCGGTACCGGATCGTGCTACCATCACCAACATGGGAACTGAAACCGGTTGTACTACAAGTATTTTCCCGAGCGATGAAATAACCAAGGCTTTTCTTGAAGCTCAGGGCCGTGGAGATCAATGGATAGAGCTTATTCCGGACAGTGATGCTGAATATGATGAAATAATGGAAATTGATTTAAGTACATTGGAGCCTATGATTGCTCTTCCTCACAGTCCCGGAAACGTTAAAAAAGTTAGAGAGGTAGCCGGAATAAAAGTTGACCAGGTGTCTGTCGGATCTTGTACCAACTCATCTCTAAGGGATTTGAAAGTTGTTGCCAATGCACTGAAAGGCAGAACAGTATCTGAAAATGTAAGCTTGACAATCAGCCCTGGATCCCGTCAGGTTGTTGAACATATGGTGGACAGCGGTGAATTTAACTATCTTGTACAGGCAGGAGCCAGAATTTTGGAAAATGCCTGCGGTCCATGTATAGGAATGGGATCGGCGCCATGTTCGGGAGCAGTTTCAGTGCGCACTTTTAACAGAAACTTTGAAGGAAGAAGCGGTACAAAGGATGCTCAGGTATATCTTGCAAGTCCTGAAGTTGCAGTAGCTGCTGCTATTACAGGAGAAATAACTGACCCCAGAGATTTGGGAGAATGTCCGAAGATACAGATGCCGGATAAATTCTTTATCAACGACAATATGATTTTGAATCCTTTGCCACCTGAGGAAGCACAGAAGGTTGAGATAATAAGAGGACCTAACATAAAACCCCTTCCTTCCTTTGACAAGTTGCCCGATGTACTGGAAGGAACAGCATTGATTAAAGTCGGGGACAATATTACAACTGACCATATAATGCCGGCAGGTGCAAAAATACTTCCTTTGAGAAGTAACATACCCGAGATATCCAAGCATGTATTTGAGGCTGTGGATGAAAGCTTTGCCAAGAGGGCATTGGAAAGCAGCGGAGGATTCATTATCGGAGGAGAGAACTACGGACAGGGCTCAAGCCGTGAGCACGCAGCATTGGCACCGAAATATCTTGGAGTAAAAGCGGTTATAGTAAAATCTTTTGCAAGAATCCACCTTGCAAACCTTATTAACTTCGGAATTGTTCCTTTGACATTCAAGAATCCTGAGGATTATGACAGGATTGATTTGGGAGACAAGATTGAAATTGACATAGGCGATTTAAAAGGCGATGTTAAATTGAAAAATATAACCAAAGGATTTGAAATTGAATTGACCCATACTTTATCCGAACTTGATGCCGAGATACTTAAGATAGGCGGAAAACTTCCCTGGATTAAGGAGCATTTCAGCAAATAATAATGGGGGTTGGCAAAGACCAACCCCTTAAAATTTTTTACTACTTATACTATTTCGACTCAATATTGAAAGAGTAGTTGGCTCCGGAGTTGTTATCCCAGTTATTTGCACTGTCTTTAAACGCCAAATTAAGCTTGTCCTGTGAGGTTATCGGAATTTGTGCCTCAAAACCATCGGAAGTTTTAGTCATTTTGATGTCTTTCTGGTCTTCCCAGCTTGGACCGTAACCTATACGCATATATACCTCGTCAGCACCTGAGTTGTAGAGTAATCCTTTATATTTGACTGTGGTTTTTTCTCCCTCGGCTACTACATTTGGCGCAATAATAACCCCGTTTTCCACATAACTGTTATACATAAGTGAACCAACCCTTTCTTTTTTATTGAGCACGCATAAATAGTATCTATAAAATTAAAAATATATATTCAAGTGCTTTTTGGAATTGCAACTAAAAAATGAATTGAAAAGGCGGGAATGCACATAGGGAATTTCAGACAAATAGCTCCTGTTGTAGTATAATTAATATAAGAAATTTTTGTAGGGATATAAAGGGTGAAAAAGATGGGGGATGTTTTTTTACTTAACTTGATTAAAGCTTTAGTTGTCTTAGCCGGGATTGGTGTGATATTTGGAGTAATATGCCTTATTATCTCGTATTATGTTGATTCCAGAAATGTTAGGGAAGAGTACAGCAGCTTTAGTACGACACTGGGGAATGCACTTTTTATAATTCAGAGCATTTTCGAACCTCGGGCCAAATACCGCACCGAGCAAATAATTTGGGTAAAAAAAAGGCGAACTCCGGCGGAAAAAAAGGTATCGGGTTTGTCGGAGCTGCACTATGATAAAATATATATCAGAGGAATTAAGAGTATGAAGAATAAAAGGTATCATTTAAAATCATGATTTCATTATTTCATGAATCTGCAGCATTTTTTCCACTAAGTTTCTTTTGTCTTTGGTTAAAATAGGCTTAACTATTTCAAGAGTTTTTGCCAGACCATCGCTGTCAAGATGCCTGCTTGACTGAATGTTTTTTATGTGTTGCTTAAGATTTCTGTATGTATTATGATAAACTGTGCTTTTTTGAAGATTTTCACTAAAAGTGTCTCTGTGGGATTCCGGTGAATACTCTGCAATAACAGAGAGCATTTTAATAAGCAGATCCACGTTGTTTATCTCCTGACGATTTTCAGAATCCCTTTGCGCCAATAAATTTCCGGCACTTCTAATTTTATATGCTGCATTAATTCCATTGGTAATTTGTTCGAGTTTTTGGTATCTGTCCATAGCCACTCCTTTAATACAATTCTATGTTTTTATATTATGTTAAACATAGCGGTTTTGCTACAGAAAAATTAATTGTAAATGAATATACGGTATAAAAAGTATTATAGTAAATCATTGAAATGTTAATAATAAAAACCTATAATAATATAAAAGGGTAGTGCCTGCGCAATTTATTCCGAAAGTTCTCATCTTAATATTTTGGACAAGATTAGGTGATTTATGGATTGCATACCAACCGACAATGACTGAAATCTGAAGGAGAACAAGTAACATATTGGATTTTCGGTAATTGTCAAAAGGAGGAATAGCGTCATGCTGTACAAATATTTTATCGGAACAGGCGAAACTGATATTATAAGCGTTGACCAAGTATATGAGCTTTATCGAAAAGGTATGATCAGCAAGACCAGCAAATTGTATGACGTTGAAAAGAATATGTATGTTGAAGCATATGAAGTGCCCGAATTTATTGATGTGTTTCTGGAAAGATATTCAAATGAAAGTAAAGCTTCAAAGCTTTTAAAATATATCATTTCAACGGTATTTTTTTTGATGTTCATGTTGGTCGGCATGATAAATGCTTTTCTGAATTTGGGTCTGGAAAAGATGAAGAACGATACTACCAATTCTTTGCTCTATTTGATTGGCATATTTTTCGGAATGGGTATACTTATTGCCTTGATTATTTTCATTTCCGCAAAATTTTTCAAAAGGCACAGTTCCATTATAATCATTGCTTCAAGTATTATACTGTTTGCTGTTTCAACCTTCTTTTTAATAGCAACCGTTAAAGCAATAAACACAGAAAAAGCAAAGAAGATGCAAATGGAAAAAGCAGCATTGCTGAAAGTAATTGAATTTTATGAAGCCGGATTGTTGGGTTATGCTGTTGATGTGGATGTTTCAGCTGGTGAATATGGGGATTTTGAGCCGTTGGTATCGGAGACGTACAATTATGTTTTAACTATTAACCATATGAATTCGGAAGTATCCTATCTTTTCAAGGATATTCCGTTAAATCAGATAATTATGCCTGATATACTGAATAGCATTGAAAGCATTAGACAGAACAGGGCGAGTGCCAAGGTTATACTGGATGGATTGGCTGAAGCCAAATCCAAAAACGATTCTGTGCATGACAATTATGCGAGCAAAATTGAAAGTATTGCTGTGCCTGAGAGTATTAGGGAAGAGTTTGTAGAGGCTATCAAGAAAAACTGTGATGAAGAAAAAAAAGAAAAAGCAGAACTGTACGATTTGAACATAAAGTTGTTTGAAAAGATAGATGAAATTTTAAAATATTTTGAAGATAGGACAGGAAAGTACAGTGTTGAAAACAACAGGGTTATATTTAATGAAAAAAACGATGAAGATAATTATAATAAGCTGGTACAGGAATATAAAGCTTTGCTGGAACAATACAATGAAGCTGCAAAAAATATCTTGAAAAATGACGAAAATAATTTAAACTATTTAAGGGAACTTGTTGAGAAAAATTATTTGTCAATTATATAGGAAATATAAGGAGAAGAATATATGCTAACGGTATTTTTACTTTTAATTTCTAACATTTTTATGACCTTTGCGTGGTATGGACATTTGAAATATAAGAGTACAGCACTGCCAATAGTGGTAGTTGTAAGCTGGCTTATAGCATTTGTCGAATATTGCTTTCAAGTTCCTGCAAACAGGATTGGAAGTAATTACTTTACAGCGTTCCAACTTAAGATTATACAAGAAGTATTATCTCTTTCTGTATTTACAGTATTTTCAATTCTGTATCTTAAGGAAAGTTTGCGGTGGAATTATTTAATCTCATTTCTTTTCATTATCGGAGCTGTGTTTTTCGCTTTCAAGAAATGGTAATATCACTTTGAAAAGCTTTATAAAATGTTTCCCGAATCTTTGTAAAAAATTTAACAAAAAATTTTAATTTTCTCTCTCTACATTTAAATAATTATGGTATAATGTTGTCTGAAATTTTTTATGGTTTTAATGCAAATTTTTTTAAACTTTGCATTAGCCGCAAGACAGCAAGTATTTTAATGAAGCTGTTTTTAATCATGCGCGATTTAAAGTGCAGTGATCATATCCTTAGTATGGCAAAAAATCAGTACAGGTTCTGTTAAAGAGTGCTAAGGGATTTTTAAGCAATTATATTTGTGAAGGAGGATTAGATTCATGAATTATTCACATGAAGTAGAAGGTATGATTTGTGTAAAAAAAGGACCAAATCATGGACCGGCTCCAATTCCTGAAGAAGGAAAATGGGTAAAAGCTAAAGAAATAACCGATATATCGGGTTTGTCCCATGGTATCGGTTGGTGTGCTCCACAGCAGGGTTGCTGTAAACTTACTTTAAACGTTAAGAATGGTATAATTGAGGAAGCTCTCGTTGAAACTTTGGGATGTTCCGGAATGACACATTCTGCAGCTATGGCAGCTGAAATTCTTGGCGG
>Ga0134092_1003219_pt1 | contig 11287 bp, 15 predicted proteins | sample 3_6taG_FD_94454 | JGI IMG/M metagenome (GOLD analysis project Ga0134092, IMG submission 94454) | Switchgrass degrading microbial communities from high solid loading bioreactors in New Hampshire, USA - 3_6_20_6_A3 metaG | ecosystem: Engineered > Bioreactor > Semi-continuous > Anaerobic >...
AAAGCATAAATTCCCTTATAAGCGGCACTGTCTCTGGTACTTAAAGTATGCAAACGAGAAGGAGAAAATTTGAATTATAAACGGTTTTTTGCCCTGCACCGTCGTTCATAATCCAATCTACATAATCCAATCTACTGCCTGAGGTAAATCTAACGCATAACGAGTCTCGTTTGCTGATCCATAAAGTTCACCAAAAACTCCCCACCTGTACCATTGCATGAATTTCTTTTTGTTGCCCAAATTATCAATATTGTTACCAATAACAGCTAAAATCGCTGACATTGGAGTTAGCTGCGCAGCATAATCGGGACAAGGAACCTGTCCCCTTGTCCCCCCTTGTCCCCCGGCTGCCATATCTTGTAAGTAAACATAAAAAATGCTATAAATGAATCAGGGATATTATTAAACTCAAAGGAGTGATGATCATGCTGAGAGTTGTAAAGACGGAAAATGGAATTGTCCAGGGCCTTCCCGCGGCGGATCCCCGCATAACGAGCTTCAAGGGTATTCCGTTTGCAGCGCCGCCGGTCGGGGAAAACAGGTGGCGTGCACCGCAGCCTGCAAGGAACTGGGACGGCATACTCAAGGCATTCCAGTTCGCACCCGTTTCGATGCAGCCACAGATAGGTGTAGACCCGAACGACATATACGTCAGGGAGTGGCACGTGGATCCGGACACTCCCATGGATGAGGACTGCCTGTACCTCAATGTCTGGACACCTGCCAAGAGGCCGGACGAGAAGCTGCCGGTGTTCGTATGGTTTTTCGGAGGCGGGCTCCAGTGCGGATACACGTCCGAAATGGAATTCGACGGCGAGCGCATCGCACGCAGGGGCATCGTCGTCGTTACGGTAAATTACCGCCTGAATGTTTTTGGATTCCTCTGCCATCCCGAAATAACCGCTGAAGCGCCTGAAGCACCTGCGAACTTCGGCCATCTCGACCAGCAGGCAGGAATTAAGTGGGTCAAGCGCAACATCGCGGCATTTGGCGGCGACCCTGACAACATCACCATTGGAGGGCAGTCAGCCGGCGGCGGGAGCGTACTTTGCCACCTGACTTCTCCGCAAAGCAAAGGGCTCTTCAATCGCGCCATAATCCAGAGTGGCATGATAACGCCGGTTTATCCCGGGAACCGCGTGCCGAGGCACAGGCGGACGCTGGCGGATGCCGAACAGGAAGGTGTTGAGTTCTTTAAATTTCTTGGCGTAAAGTCATTGGCTGAGGCAAGGAAACTCGACGCAAAGTATGTAATGGAAAAAGCGCTTCAGTACAAGAACTTCTGGAGCATGATCTGGGGCACGGTCCAGGATGACAAATTCTGCGTAGGCAATCCTTATGACCTTTTTGTTAACAACAAGCGGGTCATGGTACCTTTGCTGACCGGGCACACTTCATCCGAATTCTTCAGCACACCGCGGGCCGAAACGATGGATGAATTCAGGAAGATGGCTGCTGATATATTCGGTGAAGATGCCGATGAGTTCCTCTCGCTCTGCAATGCCCAGTCGGGAGACATTGAAGAAGTACGTAGGAGGGCGTCCGTAAGCGGGATCGAGTACTCGATCCGCGTTGCGGCGCAGGCAAACGACCAGAGCAAAACAGGCGTACCGATATACTATTACAATTTCGACGCGGAAATACCTGGATGGGACAATCCGGGAACGTTCCACTCCGTCGACCTGTGGTTCTTCTTCGAAACGCTGGCAAAATGCTGGAGGCCTTTCACGGGCAAGCACTATGACCTGGCACGGCAGATGTGCAATTATTGGTGCAACTTCATCAAAAACGGCGATCCGAACGGGAAAGACTCCACCGGCGAGGAAATGGAGCGTTGGGAACCGTACACCACCGAGGCACCGTACTGCATGGTATTCGGAGACAAGCCGAAATTCGTTAGGGAGCAGCCGAGCGACCTCATGAAGTTTCTCGTAAAACAATATTTCAAGCGCAAGTAATAGGGATGTTACTCACCTTATAAACAAATCTGATGACTGTTTCCGCTTTCTGCGGGGACAGTCTTTTCTTTTTACCCTTTCTAATATCATTTGAAAATTGGATAAAATATTATATTTTGCATCTTCTAAATAACTTAATTTACTTATAATTATATTACGACCATTAACTGAGTAGTTTCAATAAGCTATAGTTTGGTTAAAGAATGTGTATTAGTGAAGATTACAGCAATAGAATTATATTTCCATCCGGGTCTTTAACATAAAGCTCCTTCCCACCCCATACAGCAGTTTTTGGAGGGTCAAGGGAAACACCTTTTTGTTTAAGCTCCTCATATGTTTTATTTTTATCATGGTCATCGCACTTAAACACTAAGCAAACAGAACCTTCATTTGCCTTGCCTTGCCCCATTTGTTTTCATCCCATATCCAAAAAACCGGCTCATTACTATCATTTCCAAATGTAACACCATCATAATTTGAGCCCTCATTTAAAACTGTAATGCCCAAAACATCCCGATAAAAGAGAGCCAACCGTTTAGGGCCTTTTGAGGAAATGTTCATACCCAGAAATTTTGTTATCATTATTATTTTCCTTTTACATTATTATCCATAACATAATATTCCACTTTTGGCTTGTGTTTGAATGACCGGTTCCCAGGGCGGCCGGTGACACCAACATAGTAGTATTAATAATTTAAATGTTTTCAATTAATTTTCGTATATATAAAAATTCCTCCATATCATCAATAACCAACTTGCTATAATCAATTTTAGATGTGGTATTAAATCCAGAAATAAACGGTTTCCCAAATAATTTACTATATGTTTGTATGTATAATCTTATATCATCAAATAAGCAATTCTCAAAGTCGGTAACTTTTATTACTTCCCTGGGTTCATTTGTTGAACATAAATATGCAACATCAAAAAGAATAAAACCGTTATAAATATCAACATTATTAAAATATTTATTGTATAGGCTTTTATCAGAATTATTTAAACTAGAAATATCAATATTTTTATGTGTTTCCGAAATTTTACTTTTAATATTAAATGCTTTTCCAAATATCTGTCCTACCGAAAATAATAATGAATCATGGTTGCCATTTGTTAAATCAATGTCATAGAGATTAATGCAATCAATATATTCTTCAATTATGTAATCATAACCTATATCATTTAAATGATCATAAAAATAAATGTGGGGAACAGGTATTACATCTTTTAGCATTTTATTATAGTAAAATTCTTTTTTTAGATTTTTCTTTACTTTTACAAAGTAAGTTCTTCTTACACTATTTACTTTATAATATTTATTACATTTTTGAAATTCAAATTTCACCCCAACATCATATTAACATAATTACGAGTATCGAAGTAACCACACTAACCATCCTTTTGTTCTTATAGTTTTAGAATAATAACTGCTGTTTAATGTAAATAATTTCAGCATTACTGCAAATCCGTCAAATTAAACTACTATGTACTCCTCGTGGCTTGAATTAAAGAGTCTTTTACACAGCTAAACTAAAATCTATCCATAATTACGGTGCAGGGCATACATAACTGCTCTTTAAGTTCAGGAGTAGTTAAAATTTCAATATCACCAATCAAAGTGATATTGTTTCCTCCTTTATGGTAGCATACACTTGCTCTGTTATTCTGCTTAAAGAATTTTACCTTGCCGGATTTTAATCCGGTTGCAAACCATACTTTTTTCAATCTGTCAGTTTTAATGCTTGAGATTGTTGAAACCCTTGGATACCCCTTGTCATCAATCTTCGCTATATATGCGACATCTGCATTTCTCATTATTTCTTCTGCTTTTTACCTAAGGTGGATTATAGCTATATTCATTGTCCAAATGTAAATATGCATAATTATCCTTTATTGTCTAATTTTATCATACCAAACGCGACAACAGTATGTCATGTTTTAAACTGATGCTTTTATGCTTCATTAACTTGCTAATATAATCTTCTACCTGCCGTAGGTCCTCCATATGTCAAAAAATTGCCGCGGTAGAGAAGTCTCTCTTACCCAATACAGTAAATAGCCATCTTTATAAAAAGATTCGTCTTTAACAGCTATCCACTCAGTTTCAGTCTGATCCTTAACTTTATAGATTTTTATAATGTTGCCGTCTTTTATAACTTGGGAAAGCTCATTGTCGACCGTGAAGTCTGAAGGTGTTTTGGAAAAGTAATAATAAATTCTATCATTGAATTTGATATGTTCGTCTTCATTTACAATAACATTTCCTACCAGGAACTCCCATGGGATGCTGTTTACACTATCATGTGCGTATATTATCAAAATTAATCCAATCGTACGTTCTTCAACTATTAAAAAGTCTGTTCCTTCATAACCTTGAATAGTATAGACAAATGACTCAGGTAACGGACCATTTGTCTTTACTTTTGCAATTTTTCAGCCTCTTTTAATATTGCCCGGTGCGGAAGAAACCGTAAAATATCTTTCTCCTTCAAGTATCATTTTTGAGCCGTCGAGAGTATCATACGTCATTTCCTTTAGTTCATTTAGGAAAGTCATTGTATTGCCTATCTGTTCTATATGCGCCTCATCAGCCCATAAAACGAAGTAATAATATACAGAATCTCCGATTTTTACCGCTTCCGGGTATTCTACGATCAATCCCGCCTGATTCTGCATTTCCTCTGCTTGGTCGGCCGAAGGCAGTATGAGCCTTGCCTCCTGTCCGTCTATTATACGATTTATAATTTTTGGATTGGAACCATAAGGATTTAGCTTGTGAAATACTTCATTTTTCGCTACTTCATCGGTCGACATATTCTCACCATTAATTGCACTAACCTGGAAAAAGCCGTCTTTACCCTCATATCTTTCAGTAAAATTGGGGTTTAATTTCCAATAAGACGGATATCTCAAGGAGATTTTATATATATATCAGATGTGTATGCTACACTTTTGGATGGGTTCGTTACAAAAGCAATCGTCGCTGCGCAAACAGCTATAACCGCAATCACTATGACCCAAAATGCAGGTTTCTTATAATTGAGTATATTTTTTATCCTGGTCTTTACATCGCTCTCGCCGAAAGCCAAAGGATTCACCGTCAAAAGTCCTTTTCTTTTCACCGCCTGCGACAGAAGTGAACTGGAATAGCCTACCTTTGCGCTGTCACCCAGCTTACGTAGCACATTTTCATCGCAGGACATTTCCATGTCCCGGCTCATGAGCACAAAACACAGCCAAATGAGCGGATTGAACCAGTGAAGAATGAGCAAAAGAAAAGCAATCAGCTTTATCAAATAATCCTTCCTGCGGATATGGGTGCGTTCATGTTCCAATATGTAAAGCAGGCTGGCATCTTCAACATTTGCAGGAACATAGATTTTCGGACGGATAAAGCCGAATATAAAGGCTGTTCCGATAGCATCGCTTTCAAAGACATTGCCATCCACGCGGGTCGCGGTCTGAAGCTTTCCTTTGATTTTCACATAAGAAACAATACTATAAATTAACAGCGTAATAACGCCAAAAATCCAAATTAGGCTGAAGGCAGTCAACCAAATCTGTTTGGGGTTTGGGCTGGGGCTGATGACAGCTGTCCAAATCTGTACAGGGTTTGGGCTTACCGCCGGAATAGCCGAAGTCAGAGAAATATTAGCAGTACCGTCGATGCTGCCGATGCCGGAATGAATCACAGGCGTCTGCATAAAAAGCTCAGATACTCCTGTTCCTTGTTTCACATACAGGTTTATTAGATTGAAAAGACTAAAAGTCGAATCAAAAGAAAATGGACATATAAGACGGAAAAGCACAGGAGTCCAAAGAACATAGGAAAAAATCTTTGGAGCTTTTTTTAACAGCAAACGGACAAGAATAACGCCAATAGCTACGTATGATGCAGTTATACTCATGTTAACCACAGTTATGAATATAAGTAAGTTCATTTCGCCGCCTCCTCTATAATCCGCTTCAGTTCCTTGGCTTCCTGTTCTGAAAGCTTACGGCCGCTTAGGAAGGCGGTCAGAAATTTCAGTAATGACCCGTCAAATGTTTTTTCCACCACAGCTCTGCTTTCATATCTCTGCACATCTTCACGTTTAACCAATGAAGTAACAGTCGCATCTTTGTTTTGCAAAATACCACGCTCGCATAGCTTTTTTAACACAGTATAGGTGGTTGACTTTTTCCAGCCGAGTTTATCAGCGCATAACTTCACAAGCTCAGTGGAATTGATCGGTTCGTTGTCCCAAATTATACTGACAAATTTATATTCCGCATCAAACAGCTTATATTTTTCCACGAAGTTGCCCCCTTGGGTTTATTTTAATAGACCTAATTAAAGTCTATCGTGTTCGACCAAACATGTCAATAGCAAAATTGTAGATGTATACCCAGACCTAAACTCAACCACTTACCTGAATTCAAAATCAACCTGAATCCAACAATATTGCTTGACAAAAATTGGTCCCTGCAGTAAACTTTTTTTGAGCTAATGCAGTAAATTTTTGGGAAGGTACTATAAATGAACTTGCGGGGAAAATACAGGATTCTGAGCTTTCTTCGCCGGCTTTAGTCTAAGGGCATTGTTAAGCCGGAAAGGCACGGAGTATATATAGAGCGCTGCGATGACCTTACGGAGTTTAAGCTGATATATGCAAACAAGGGAGTGCGCATGGCCTGCCCTGCAGCAGTTTTATTGCCACTCCGATATTAACAGGGGTCATGAGCAGAGAGTTTGCGAGCTTTCCTGCAAGGAGGAAAATAAAAAAGAGCTGAAAGAAGGTGCTGATAAACATTATGCAATATAAAAGGATATCCACATCAGCAATCGTATTGGCGATTGTTTTAGCGCTTTTGCCGGCAGGCTGTGCCACTTCGTTTGAAGTCAAGAACAGCTCTAGTAGCGATGGTTCTCCTTCAAGCGACGTTATAGCGGATGGCACCGCATATTCCAGAAAAATGGACGGAACAATCATCAACTGGCGTGATACGGGCTGCTCTTACTCCCTGGACGCACAGGGGAATGTACTGCTCTCTTACAATAATGGAACGAATACATGCAAAGTACCGCTGACCTTCCAGCCCGGTGGGAGTATAAGTGTGGATACCGTCGGCTTTTACATTTCAAGCGAAAAGACTGCTATTGCGTATGGAGACGCAGCCGGAACCGTAACTGTATTGATAAGCGACGACATGGGAAAGACCTGGAACAACGCAAGTATCCCTTTGAATGGTGTAACGGCAAGCTGGAATTGCATCGGTTTTACATCCCAAAACGACGGTTGGCTCGTCATATGCAGTTTTGTCGGTATGGGACATGAACTGCATTATATTTACATGACATCTGACGGGGGCAAGACATGGAAGTATGTCAACGGAAACATCAACGACATTTACAGCAGAATGCTGAGCGGGGGCGGGTTTGTAAACGATGAAGTCGGTTTTTTATGCTTCCGCTATGAGTCAGACTTTCAGCCCGCAATCTGTGTGACACGAGACGGAGGGCTGACATGGAGCAAGCTTTTCATCAGTTTGCCAAGGGAATACGACGGATATAACAAGACTCCGCTTTCGCCGGTTCTTAAAGGGACAGACATTGTACTGCCGGTACTTCTTACCGATGATAACGGAGAAGCCGGAACGATTTATTTAATCAGCGAAGACGACGGTACGACATGGCAATGTAGAACAGCGCTATCTGACGAAAACACGTCACCCGCGCCGAGCGAAATATCAACTGAACCTGCCGCGTCGGCAGATCCGGCGGCGCTTCGCGCTATTAAGGCAGTACTGCAGGGCAATGCCGGATTTTTTGAAACCGGTATAGGAGAAACGTTGAATGTTAACCAGTTAAACCAGGTTATTAGTTCTGACGGCACGATTACCGTAAAAGCAACAAAGTTTGCAATTATAGATCTGGATAACGACGGTACGATGGAGGTTATCCTTTGGTTGAACGTAGACGGACTTGACGATTATGCCAGTGAGATTTTACATTATCAAGATGGAGTGGTATATGGTTATACTATGTGGTTTCGAGCATTCAATCAATTGAAAACAGATGGCACCTTTTCATTTTCCGGCGGGGCAATGGATAGTGGCTTTGGCACAATCATATTTACGGATAAGAATTATTCTATCAATATGATAACCTATTCCCAATCAAGTTATGATTCCAATAACAATCTAACGGTTTCTTTTTTTGTTAACAATAAGGAAGCCACGCCGGACGAGTTTGAATCAGCTATCCAAAAGCAAGGTGAAAAGCCTGGTGTTAGACGGTATGATTTTACCGATGATAACATAGAAACAGTTTTCCCTGATGAATAGCAATAGAAATATATCGTCCCCATTTGTCCATCAGTTCACAAAGATATTTCTATTAAAGATGTTTCTATGAATTCCATTCATAAAAATAACTCCTTTTTCCTTCTCATACATGAAATTTTTACTGCCTCACAATTGGAGAGCGTGTGACACAATACCAAGAGCTGAAGCTGCCACAATTATGTTTGCAATTTTGGAAACAGCAAAAGCGCATAAATCGACCTCCGGATCTTGTACTTCCGGCTCTTGCACTTCCGGGCTCATATATATTCTCACCTCAATCAGCTATCAGTCGTTTAGAGCTATTTATTTTGTTTTGCTGATCCACCCTGAACCTAACAATTTCACGAATTATGTCTATTGGAAGCGGTTTATTGTGCGGAAATTGTACTGCTCCTTTTGAGGTTTTATAACCGGATAGCTTTTCTTTGAATGCCATAATACCTTCAGGTTGTGGATAAAAGCCAATATGATTTTTAAATCCGGCAAAATGAACCAACCATTTTCCGTTTAAATCATATGTGGGCATTCTCATACAAATCCTTTCGGTAGCCTGTGGGGCTATTTCACGAATAATATTCCTGATTGCAGTTAATCGTTCTTGTACTTCCTCCGGAAAGCTCTTAATGTATTCATCTACTTCATTCGTTAATAATACCTCCTTTTTAATACCAAATTTCATTTTGTAATACATGTGTTCTATTTGATATGTGTCCGATCAACACCCTTGTCTAATTAGAATTATGGTCAAATTTGTTAATATAAGTCCTTGCTTAAACCTTGCTCTAAATATTGAATCCAGTACTCAGGGGTCATGCCATTGTGACAAGATGGAATACATGACTTTATCAGCAAATTTATTTACTTTAACAGTATGGGTATGGCTCCGGATATAACCTTCTTTGTAAAGCTGAATTTTTACTATTACTAATAGTACTATTGCCGATAGTGATAGTCAAGGATATATTTCTGTCTCCCCAACTCTACGGCATCCTCACCAAGCTCTCTACATGGCACGAATTGATACAAAAATTACCATAAAAGTTTCAAATAGAAAACCATCACCTGTCATCCAAACACCATCTTATATACTCTTTCAAAATCAACCTGTATAAACGGCTTTCCACCTAACAACCGATCCATGGCACCTTCAACGAAACTTTTGTTCCAGCCGCTCAGGTTATTTACGGATCTTTCTAGTATAGTTGAAAGCAGAACATAGTCTCGGAGTTAAAAAAACAAGTCAATGTTTTGTAGACATTCCATATCCGGCTCACACTCCAATACATAACCCGACATAATATGGAAGAACATCTCCTCTGCCTCTTCCACTTTCTCATGAAGCTCTGTTGGGTCAGCACTAAGCAGATAATAGTACATGCAGACGGCTATGTCATAAATAAACCATGAGTACTCACACTCATCAAAGTCGAAAATACATATATTGTTATTATCATCAAAGAAATAATTCGAAAACAAAAAATCACCATGCACAAGCCCAAAACTACTTTCCTTCTTAGGAAACCTGCGCATTAACGCCATAAAAGAATCAAACTTATCTGCCAAATCGGCATTGTAATTGCGGAAAACACAATGTGCCTTAACTAAATGTGGGTTTTCGTCCCACTGCCTTCGTTTGGACACTTCACAACAGTTATACAGCATAGATAACCGGTGCATTCTCCCCAATGTTTGACTAATAATTATAAATCGCTCCTTGCCATCAACGCCTCTTGATCAACAATATTTGCCTTTCGCTTTTTGATAGGCAGAAACTGTATAGCACTTATCATCGACAACCACTAAATGAACATATTGGTTTTGTAATGATGCAATAGGCGGTGCTACTGGAACTAGGTTTTTATGGAGATATCTCAAAAAATCAATTTCGCCATTTGCTTCTTCATCACGTTTGCCCTCCGCAATACGGAGAATAAAAGTAATATCGCCACATACTTCATATACCGTGTTATGAAACCCATTAAGGTTTTTGACAGACGTAATGTTGTTTGTGAATAAACTCGCCATACTCGCGACTTTTTCTTCTGTAAGCATTTTAATACCTCCTTTACATTTATAAAATTAATGTGATTGTGAAAATAAAGTCTTGTTATTGTGGATTTTTACAACTTGAGAACAGCATGTTATCTACTCTGTCAACTCTATTCTACCTGTTTAGAGGTTTTTATTATACCTGAAAATATCCCATAGATATGTTTCCGTGCACGCAAACCCCGTTCTCGGAAACATATCTACGTCACTTTCTGCCCTATCGGTAGGCTGGAACATATCTACTAAATTGAGTTTGTATTTAGATTTATTCAAGAAGATTTTTCAAGCGGCGAATTTGACCTAAAATTTCACGGTATTCTTCCTCTAAAAGCTCCGGATCATCCTTTTTAGAGGGCATAGAAATTTTACTTATTACCTCCGTCAAACGGGTTTCCAATAGTAAAATTTCTTCCTCGATCCGCTCTTTTTTCCTGTCTCTAACTTCAATCCTGCTAGCCATATATTCTTCATAGCTACCCTTGAAAGTTTTAATCTTATGGTCTCCGATAATCATGATCTGATTAGCTACTGAATTTATAAAGCGCCGGTCATGAGTGACAAAGAGCAAGGTGTGTTCATACTCTCGCAGAACTTCTTCCACCACTTCCAGAGAGTTTAGATCCAGATAGTTTGTAGGTTCGTCAAGGATCAATAGGTTAAAGTCACTACATATTATTTTTGCAAAGGAAGCCTTAACCCGCTCCCCTCCGCTTAATACCCCAACCTTTTTATACACGCTGTCTCCTTTGAAAAGAAGCCGGGCCAATAATATTCTAACAAAACTCTCCTCATAAACGCTCTCTGCCATAACATTGTCTAGGATACTCTTATTTTCCTCTAAGATGCTTAACTCCTGACTGAAATAACCAATCCTTACGTTAGGAGCAATCTTTATTGGGGGCTCTTGGTTCATGATCATTCTTAGCAAAGTGGTTTTTCCACACCCATTGGGACCT
>Ga0134092_1003222_pt1 | contig 11276 bp, 17 predicted proteins | sample 3_6taG_FD_94454 | JGI IMG/M metagenome (GOLD analysis project Ga0134092, IMG submission 94454) | Switchgrass degrading microbial communities from high solid loading bioreactors in New Hampshire, USA - 3_6_20_6_A3 metaG | ecosystem: Engineered > Bioreactor > Semi-continuous > Anaerobic >...
AAGTTCATTCCTATCTTCTTCAATTTCAACGATAACTTCATCGTGTACATGCATGACAATTTTATATCCTGCCTTGTCAAGTTTAAGCATACTATAGGCCAAGCAATCTCTTGCCGTAGCCTGGACAATGTTCTCCACTAACTTTCCTCCGTAGGTGTCAACTTCTTCCCATTGATAAGTATTTTCATTCATCTCCTGATACACGATCTTTTGTTTTCCAGGAAACTTATCATGGTCCACCACCTTGGGTTTCACATAAGCCAACCTTCTACCACTTGGAAGCTCTATGAATAAAAATCCACTTTGGTATATTGCCTTTAAATACTTGCCTATCCTTACAGTAGATTTATTTGTTATGGCTTCCATAACTGCAGCTTCGGTGTCATACCAAAACTTTACGATTTTAGGATTTGATTTTCTCCACTGATTAACTAAATCCGGAAGTTCATCTTCGGTCAAACCCATTTTAAGAGCTCCCATTTGTATAAGAGCACCTACACTTCCCTGATAACCCAGTGCCAATTCTGCTATTTTGCCTTTTTGCCTTAGCGGATCACCTTTATGTATTGACTCAACCGGAACTTTAAACATCTGTGCAGCTGAAGCTTCGTATATTTTTCCGTGAGAATTGAATACATCCAGTCTCCATTGTTCCCCCGCAAACCAAGCTATTACACGTGCTTCTATCGCTGAAAAGTCTGCTACCACAAACTTGTATCCAGGACTGGGAATAATGGCAGGCCGTATGCATTGACTAAGTACATCAGAAGGGTTATCATACATCATTTCTAATGTTTCAAGGTCATAGTTCTTAACAATATTTCTTGCAACATCTAAGTCCGTAATATGATTTTGCGGTAAGTTTTGAACTTGAATTAATCTTCCGGCCCATCTGCCGGTACCGGCACCATAAAACTGTAACAAACCTCTGGCTCTTCCATCGCTGCAAGCAACATCAATCATCTTTTTATATTTAGCAATGGAAGATTTAGAAAGCCTCTCTCTTATTTCCAAAGCAGCAACTACATCCTCATATTCTTTTAATTTTTCTTTTAAATCTTTTAAATTGTGCTTCGTAATACTTTTAACTACTTTACCGGTTTTGTTTTTAATAAACTTCTTTAAATCCATAAGACTATTAGGATTTTCTAAGCCGGTAATTTCTTGATACTTTTTAGTAAGCCTTTCGGTTTGTTCCGTATCAATAGCAATGGCATTCTTGGCCATGTCTAAATCAATTAAAACGCCTCTGTCGTTAATCTTTTGGTCCAATTGATACAACAATTTTTCTTCCGGAATAGTTTTAAATCGGCTTAACTTATTCCTAATTGCCCTTTCCGTTTCAACGTCTCTCATGCAGTATTCTTTAAATAATCGCCATTCTTCCGGCCGATCTTCCGGCAATATTCTTATTTTATCCTCTAACAAGCTTATTTGATTATCCTTTTTAACCTTCCTAGGAATAGAAAATATCCTGATAAGGTTCTTTCCGGTCATAAGTTTTTGTTTATCCGGTTCAATTCCTATCACCTTACCTACGCTGTCCAAGTCTCCAGGAAATCCTAAAGATAAAGCTTTAACCATTGTGCATTCCCAATTTTCCGTTTGAATGTTAAAATATTTATTGATACAAACTCTTTCAAATTGGGCATTGAATGCGGTCTTGACTACATCTTTGTTCAGTAAAGCATTCATTACTCTGTTAGGCAATGTTTCGCCACACGCCAGGTCAACGATGTCTACATCCTCATCATCAAAAGCGTAGGCAAATAATAGGATTCTGAAATTTTCGGAGTCTACGTATTTGTAGACTCCGCATTCAGTTAACGATACATCACTATAGGTTTCAATATCAATTGCCAAGGTAGTCAATATAATCAGCTCCTATTAGCTTAAGAAATCATCATCAACGTCAACTTCTTCAAACTCAAAATCTTCCTCTGCACTAGATCCGCCGCCAAGTCGTTCTCCGTCCTCTATCTTTTGAACATTACCAAGGCCACACGCTATTCCTTTATTGCCTGCTGCATTAAAACCGTAAAAGTTAATGCTTACTCTTGCATAACATCCGGAATAAACTTCATCTTCACCTAATCGAATGGCCTTACCGGTTGCTTTATCGATTTCAGTGCCTACTACGGCAGGTGGTCTAAAAGAATTAGCATTGATAAAATAACTATTCGCATAAGCTTCATCTTCGGGCCTCTCTTCGTCTCCGTCTCTTAACGGAAGTTTAAGATTAGCCGGTATCTTGCCGCCCCATTTTCCTTTATCTCTTTCCTTAGCATTTTCAATCGCCTGTTTAATCACTTCTATTTGTTGTTTATCTGATTTGGGAATAATAATGGATACGGAATATTTCGGTTCACTACCATTGATTGACTTGGGTTCAAATAGATTCGCATAACTTAATCTCACCTTACCGGTTATTACTTTGGTATCATTCTTTAAGATAGCTTTCATTATTCAACACTCTCCTTCTCTTTTATTATTTAAAATCAAATTCACTTTCTGCAGAATCAAGTTCAGGTCTTTTATCATCCTCTGTAACTAAAGTCGGTTTCCCTGGTGGTTTCTCTATCAAGTTACCTGCAAGTTCTGCAAATTTTTTCTTACCTACGAGCTTTTCAAGAGTCGTTATATTTTCAAGCATTTTCGGTTTATATATCTGCTCTTCCTGATATCCTTCTTTTATCAGGATGGCTGCAAGAGCTGCTTCATCCGTAATCTTTCTATTACTTCTGCCTTCTACAAGTTTCCATCCCGGGAACTTAACCCCTTTAAGAGCTTCTTCTAATGCGTATTCTTTTATGTCATTGGCCCATTTTATGACATCATCAACTTGGCCCAAAATTCCAGCAATCTCTTCTATGCTTAAAAGATTTGGATCTTGGTTGTAAGACTGATATAAGCCAAGGTTCATATCCGCTCTTGCTTTACAGGTAGTTTTCGCTTTACAGAAACCACACCAGGGACCGGGTACAAATTCTCCTTTCCCTTCAAAAGCTAATTTCGCTTTTGGCTTTAACTCATTTTCCGCCCATTCTTCCAGCATCTTCACATTGATATCCCATGAAGATATGTTATTAAGCCTTACTTGGGCGATTGTCATTTTAATTTTATCAATGCCATAAATAAATCCATACTTCTCATAAGCGCCTAATGCATAAAGCTTAAGCTGTGGATTATCTATAGGACTTACTTCAACCCCTTTGCCAAACTTTAGGTCTATAATCTCCATTTCACCATCTGCAATGATTATGCAGTCACCGGTACCAAATCCGTCAGGAACATAACTGCTATAATCCAATTGTTCTTCCAAAAATATTAAGGCGTCCTTTGTCTTAGCAAGTGCGGCATTATATGCTTCCATCACATAATTCGCATACTCTTCAACTTCCTCTTCCATATCAGGGAAAAACATAGGATTTTCTCTGATAGCTTTAAGTTCCTGATTAAATTGTTTAGGTTTGATAAGCTTTAATTCTTTTTTGAGTAGCAGCTCGCCTAAAGCATGTGCCAATGTACCTTCTTCTGCATAAGGACTTTTAGTATCTTCCATCTTTTCTGTAAGCCTTGCACTAGGTGTACAGTTAAGCCATCGATAAGCACCGGAGGCGCTTAACAGCGCGTGAGCTGCCATTATTCAATCGCCTCCAATTCTTTAAGAACATCAGCAAAACTTTCTTTTGGTAAATCTGTCACTTTAGCAACGTTATATTTCTTTAATATAGCTTTTAACTTGGCCGTATTTCCTTTTGAATTTTTACTCATAAAAGCTGCCCTTACCTGTTCAATGGTTATCGGTTCCTCTTTCTCTTCTGTTTCCTCGTTTGGTTCTGGCTCCATAGGCTGCTGTGCGGTTTCTTTTGTTTCAACCTCTTTATCCTCTGCCTCTTTATCCTCTGCCTGTTCTGCTGCTTTCTTCTTTGAGGCCATATCGATAACAATTTTGTCCGTTGATATAATATTCCTATCGGTAAAAGCTGCAGCAAGTTGTGAAATTGCATTTGCAAGCTCTACAGCCTTTATCTCAATCGTGATATTAAGCCCGTTATTCATGTTACACTAACCTCCTAATTTTGAATTGATTTTACTTATCTTTCATGATAAAATTAATAATGAAGTGATTTTTATTTTTGCGCTTTTGTAAGCGCTTTTTTTATGTCCTAAAATCAATATGTTCCGGTTTTTTCTTTTTGAAGAGTCTGTATTCTGTAATTTCTGAGCCCCACATCCAACCGGCAGCGAAACAAACTCCGCATAATCCAAGAAGCAGTAACAAAATTTGTGTATTACTTGGCATGTTCTCACCTCTTTTCTTTTTCAAATTGAATATACTTTCCATCTGTAACTACAATCCCCATCCCGTATTTTTCGTAATATTCTATAGCATCTTCTACTGTGGTATTTTCAAGTGTTTGGTCTCCAATTATCAAAATTTTTTCAGTCAGCATTTTTCTCACTCTTCAGCAATGTAAGTAAACAAAGCCTTAATCGTACTAATTAGCGTCGCTAATTTCGGTTTCTCTTTTTTAAACCTGTCTTCCAGTGCATCCAAATCACCTAATATTCGGAATAATCGTTCGTTTCGCTCTTCCAATTCCTTTAATCTGTCATTCAATTTTGTTCACCCCCTTTAACTTAGGACATAATCCTAATGCTCCCGGTACTGTTGTTGGATGTCTTTGATACTTGTCTTTGTACGGGCAGGTAGTTTGTTTTTCACATTTCCAGCATTCACATTTCCCGTCTTCATTTTTGTAAATCTCCATATTTGTTGCTCACCTCTTCCTTATACAATTTTTCTATGTTTGCCCTTTGGCAACTGCACCTGCACTATATCTTCAGGTTCGTTTACATTGTCAAGATAATCTGCAATAGCTTTTGTGGTTAGCACCCATTTACGACCAGCCTTGGGTGCTTTAATTTCTCCGCGTAAACACATTTCACGCACAGTTTGCCAGTGTAATCTTAATATTTCCGCTGCCTGTTGAAATGTCAGCGTTGGGCCGTATTTGTTTAATAAATATTCATGCGTTGTCACCGGAACATCCCTCCTTTTAACTTTTTTCAACTATTTCAATTCGTTCTAAAGCAAAATCTAATACCATAGAAATTATCTTGTGTGGAGGTAAACCCGTCTGCTCTTTTAAGTCCATTATTTTTTCATAACTTTCGATAGAAATCGTTATAGGTTTCCACCCTCTCGGTTTATCCTCTTTCTGTACATGAATGACTAATTTATCTTGCATTATTAAATCCCCCTTATTCTTTATTAATTAAATCTCTCCCTCAGTGCTGGTTTTGTCTAACCCATCCTATCGCACCTCCTTATGCTGTTTCCTTATTATCCATATCATTACATGACATTTTGTCGGGTGCATAATCAAAAAAAATTTCATCAACTGTAGTACCATACATATCCGCAATTTTTTTTGCTAAATTAAAACCAGGTGTTCTTACTCCTCTCTCAAGCATAGATAGATAATCAACTGAAATATCTAAAATATCTGCTACTTCTTTTTGAGTTAACCCCTCTTTTTTTCTAAATGCTTTCAGGTTATTTTTCTTCATTAGATCACCTCCAAGCAGTACAATTTGTCATGTCACATTTTTATATTATCGTACATTTTGTCGTTTGTCAATATATTTTTTAAATTTTTATGACGTTTTGTACGATATATTTATTATACGTACAAATTGTTATATAATTAGAAAGGAGGGAAACAAAATGTCATATTCTATTGGAAAACGTTTAAAACAATTAAGAGAAGAATCTGGATTGCAACAAAAAGATATTGCAAAAGTGTTAGGGGTTACTGAAAGTGCCATTGGACATTATGAACGTGGGGCTAGAAATTTAGACCCTGAATCGATTAAAAAACTTGCCGATTTCTTTGGGGTATCAAGTGATTATTTGCTTGGCCGTACAAACATACGAGAACCCATAACTCCTACATCAGATGATGAAGTAAATGAAATATTGGAAAGTTTACACAAACGGCCTGAAATGAAAGTGTTATTCAGTATATCTAAAAAGGCTTCCAAAGAAGATATTGAAATAGCCGTTAAAATTATTGAGGCGCTTAAGGGGGATTAAGACACCATGGATAAGATTGTAAGACTCATTAAACTACCATCAACAGTCAGAGGCATGACTGTTATGGATAGTGATGGGAATTACAATATTTACATCAATAAAAACTTAAGTTATGAAATGCAAAGAGAAGCGTATCAACACGAAATGGCTCATATTGAAGAAGACGACTTTAGCAGTAATTCGTCTGTTGCAGTATTAGAAAACAGAATAAAATATAAAATAAAACGAAAGGATGATTGAAATGGAAAACATTTTAAAGGAAATTTTAACCGAAGTTAAAGGAATCAAAAGTGAATTGAAAGAGGTTAAAGAAAAAGTTACAAATTTAGAAAAAGGACAAAATGAATTAAAAGTTGCTATAAACAACATTAATGACCGTCTTGATGATATGGACGGAAGAAATGCTAATAATCATCTTGAAATTAGAACAAAACTTGAAGAAATGAGCAACATAAACAACTCTTTAGCTGAGATGTATGGACAACATGAAGTAGAGATTCGTTCATTAAAACGCAGACCGGTATAATAATATATCCTTTATATCATTTAAACATGATATACAAGTTGCAAGGAGAGTGTATAAATGACAACTTATGAGAACATCAATGATCAAGAGCTTAAAATAGCAAAAATATTGATTCAAATATTAAATACTTCCGAAAGGGATACATCTAAAATATCATATAATCAAACAAAAACATATTTAAGTGTATTATTTTATAATATTCCATGTATGAGAATTAAAAATGGGAAAAAAACAAAATTTATATCAATAAAAAATTACTTAAATTACACTCTTAAACTATGTAATAATATCAATTTTGTAGTCGGTAAGGATGGTTGGAGTAGGATTGATTTAGAAAATGAAATGGATGTATTGCAATTATCCCAACCTATTTTAGAGATATATGACTATTGTTATGCAAAATCATCTGGAGAATTATTCGGATGTTGTCATCGATATGTTGAATGTTCAGATAAAAGAAAATGTATAATAGAAGACAACCCATTATCAAAAGGTTGCATTTACAGACAAAATCTTATTAATGGAAAAATCTTTTATGGGAAAAATGCGAACCACGAAAAGGTGGTATCAAATAATGTTGTTTGATTTCGTTGCTATAGATTTTGAAACAGCTAATTCAAATTTTAACAGTGCATGTTCTATCGGCATTGCAGCAGTATCAAATGGCAAAATTGAAAAGACGGAATACTTTTTAATTCGTCCACCATCATTACAATTTAATAATAAAAATATTGAAATTAATGGTATAACTCCTGAAGATGTTAAGGACGCACCATTTTTTTATGAAGTTTGGGGAAAAATCAAACATTATTTTTATAATAATATAATTGTCGCACATAATGCAATATTTGATATGACAATATTAAAAACTTGTTTATTAGAATATGAAATCGATATGCCAAATTTTACTTATCTATGTAGTATGCAATTATGCAACGCTATACATTTTGACAATTGTGTTGGAAACTCATTAAAAGATAAAGCTGAGTATTTTAATATCGAACTACCAAATCATCATAATGCTTTATGTGATGCAATAACATGTGCAAAATTAGTTATAGCTCTTCTTGATGAAATAAAAAAAGGAAACTTAAAACAAACAGATTTTAATAATTATATTACGCTATATTCCTTCTCTAATGTAAAACCTCAAAAATCTTTCCAAAAAAGTCGAAGAAAAGATTTTAAAAAAGTACTCATCTCAGAAATTAGACCCTCAAGCAACAATTTTGATAGATCTAACTTCTTCTATAATAAAAATGTTGTTTTTACCGGTGAACTTAAAACGTTAGACCGTAGAGAAGCTATGCAAAAAGTTGTAGACCGTGGTGGCATAATAAAAAGCTCTGTTTCTTCTAAGACAGATTGCCTTATAGTTGGTATACAGGATAAATCTATTGTTGGTGAAGAAGGAATGAGTACAAAACAGAAAAAAGCATATGAGTTAAAAGCAAAAGGATATAACATAAAAATTATTTTTGAAGATGAGTTCATTGACTTATTAGGATAAGATGCCATCCTGTATAATCAAAATTAAAAACAAAAACTTTAAACTACGGAATGGTTATTGATATTTATTATTAGAAAGGAGTGATTACAAATGAAAATCAGCAAACATGCCAGGGGGAACTACTATACAACATTCAAGGGAAAGTTCATCTACGGATCAACCCCTGAGGAAGTGAAGGAAAAATACGACGAGCTGAAATACCAATATCGGCAAGGGTACAACGTCGACAAGAACCCCACTTTGGAAGACTATATGATTCTTTGGTATAACACTCATAAAAAGGGCCAGGGCGCACTGAAAACCCAGGAGATGTACCGGAACTGTATAAACAACCACATCAACCCGGCCTTAGGTCACAAACGGTTGAAGGAAATAACCGCTACCCAGATCCAGGCGCTGCTGAACAGTATAACGAGTTCAAGGAGTCTGGCTCACAAAGTAAGGATTACGCTTAATCAGATATTTAAACAAGCAATTGCTGACAGGCTGGTTAATTTCAACCCGGTGCAGGCCTGCAAGGTGATAGCGCCGGACAAGCCTAAGCGCGAATTCCTTTCTGGCGCACAAAGAGAGAAACTGCTTGAAATTCTGAAAGACAATAGGCTATATCCACTCATATACACCATGCTTTATACCGGTATGCGTCAGGGTGAAGCTCTGGCGCTCACCTGGTCTGACATTGATTTTGAAAACAAACGTATAATTGTTTCAAAAGCCATTGAATACGAAAAATCAAAGTCAAGAACCAAAGATCCAAAGACAGAAAGAGGTTTCCGGCAAATACCTATACCGGAAGAACTTGCGGAATATCTCCAGGAGTACAAAAAGAAAACCAAAAGCATATATGTATTTCCCGGCCATGCCGGAGGCTTGATGGGGCTAACGGAACTAAATAATCATTGGCGGAAGGCAAAAAGAAAAATCGCCAAGTGGTTTGAAGCAAATCCGGATACCGATATTGGACCTTTCAATCTCACCTGCAGACTGCTTCGCCACACATATTGTACCGGGCTTTTCGATGCTGGTATAGACGAAGTATCTGCCGCTAAAATAATGGGTCACGATGTCAAGATAATGCGAGAGGTATATACTCACATTTCAGACGAAAGAGAAAAGGCGACGGTTGAAAAAATTGAAGCGTTGTATAAGACAAAAAAGCAATCAAAAAAAGAGGCAGCGTCAAAATAATTTCACAATATTTTTCACAACATTTCACAAGATTTTTAAGAATTTCACAACACGTTTTAATGTTTTTAAACACTTCAATTTGTTTTTTCTAAAGAACAAAACCGCCCAATTAAGGCGGTTTTCTAAGATTTCTATCTGGTACACCATCAGGGACTCGAACCCTGGACACCCTGATTAAGAGTCAGGTGCTCTACCAACTGAGCTAATGGTGTATATTCTAGTGGAGCTGATGGGCGGATTCGAACCGCTGACCTCTTCCTTACCAAGGAAGTGCTCTGCCTACTGAGCTACAACAGCATATCATCAGTATGAGTTATTATAAAAGAAAAGAAGTTTATTGTCAACCAATATATATCGATTAAAATAAACCCGCAAATTAGGGTTTTGCGGGTTTATCTGGCAGGGGCAGTAGGAATCGAACCCACGGCACGCGGTTTTGGAGACCGCTGCTCTACCAGCTGAGCTATACCCCTAAATAACAAGGTGCCTAAATATAATACAAAAAATCTCTCTAAATGTCAAGGTTTAATTGCTATTTACCAGATAAAAATAATTATTATTTTCTTTAAATAGTAGTTACAAATATTTAAATTCCTGTATACTGGATATTACCAACTTCCGATACATAATAATCTCTCAATTACTGCCACTAATAATGTTGTTAAAATGTTTGCTGACACAATTGTAACTGCAAGTTTTCTTTTTTTCTGTGTATCTTTATATAAAAGAAAATATGTAACCGGGAGTTCAATAATAATAGTAAGCCACAAATAACCTGCTAAAACGATATAATAGGGGCCTTTATTAAACGCTGCGGAAATACTAAATCCGCTTGTGGGGATAAAACGATATGCTCTTTCGATATAAGGGGCCAGAAAGGACAATAAATTTGCAATTGAAACAATAATTAATACCTTTTTAACATTAGATACTCCCCCAAATTTTTTGATTGCCAGAGTCTCTAAAAAGAGTGTCAAAAGCACTACAAACGGAAAAATTGTCATTGGGCTTGTTGTAACCCAATGCCATGATGAATTTGCCGATGCAGATATTTCAAAAATAGAAAATGTAAAGATAAATATTAATGTTAAACATAAGAACCTATTTTTTCTCATTTATTAGTCTCCCTACGTCTTAAATTTATGAAATTAAATATTTTATCTTTTATTTTTATAATTGCTAAAACTGCTATTATTGCTGTATTAATAAATAAAAGAATTAAAACAACAAGTCCATACAATATATTTTTATAATATGAATATGGCATATTTATAATATGAATATGGCATAAATTATGTAGGAGCCCAATCCTTAACCTTAAATAAAAATACTTTTTCCGTTATAAGCAGGTTTTGGTTAACAGCAATCTGTAGCCCCTTGAGTAACTCCTATCACATCCCCATAGATAACATATCTATGCTCTCTTGCTAACCCCGCAGTATAAAAATCTGGCTAATAGATATGTTTTATTGGGCTATCCGAGTCCTCAGTAAACAAATTTCATCAGTTTCAACATCAATATAGTTGAATTTTTAATATAAATCTTCCCCACTTTTAATAACCCTTGTAATAAGACTGCCACACCCAAATATTTCGTGTTCAATTTAATAGAAAATAACAATGCAGCTATTAAAAATATAATTTTTAAATATGTTCTTTTCTATCTATATTTCCATGGCAAATTATCCTTGGTATTATCTTACACTATTTTTTAATTTACATCAACCAATTTTCATATTATTCTTTGTTAGTCTGCGTGGCTTCTGATACGCAGACTTATCGTAGCGAAGCGGAGAAAGGCACAACAATAAAAAAACACGCTTTCACGTGTTTTAATTGGTGGGCCTTCAGACGAGGGCGTTTAAAAAATAATCCGGTGGATTATTTTTAGCCCGAGAGTCCCTGTTAGTCTGCGTGGCTTCTGATACGCAGACTTATCGTAGCGAAGC
>Ga0134092_1003226_pt1 | contig 11264 bp, 11 predicted proteins | sample 3_6taG_FD_94454 | JGI IMG/M metagenome (GOLD analysis project Ga0134092, IMG submission 94454) | Switchgrass degrading microbial communities from high solid loading bioreactors in New Hampshire, USA - 3_6_20_6_A3 metaG | ecosystem: Engineered > Bioreactor > Semi-continuous > Anaerobic >...
ACTGGCGATTGGAAAGAAGGGGCGGATAGTTTCGGCTGGAAGGTATGGGTGAACTATAAATGCGAATCTCCCCTTTTACAGAAGTAATCACTTCCTCCCGCCAATCGCCCATACAATCTACCACTAAAACCACATTCCCTTCAATCCGGGTCATCGGTTCTTTCCCCCAGTCGCCGATCTTCCGTCCGGTAACTACCTCTTTTTGAAGATCATCATCCCACCAAACCGGTCTGGGTGAAAGCTCCGTTTTAGTCAGAAATTGCACCAAATCACCGCGGGCAGTATACATCCAACGTTTCTTATAATCCCGTTCCCCGCAATAGACTTCCATCCCGGGATACTCCTCTAAAAAATCAGCACACATTCCCTGTCCATGAAGGTGGAAAGTTTTCTCCGGATGGCCCCACAGCTTCTTGCCGGTTTTAGCATCCACTACACAAATTCCGTCAGTATCCTGCCGAGTTTCAAATCCATAGCAAATTTCAAGACCCGGATGATCGGGATCAATATCGGCGCAATACACGATATCCGGATGCCCCATTCCCAAAGACCACAGGCCCTTTCCGTTATCATCGATCACCGCAGCCCCAATCACCAGTTCATCCCGGCCATCTTGATCCACATCTGCAGCGATCAGTCCATGGGAACCTTGTCCGTAATAGTTCCGGCTTTTCTCCGGATGTTTCTGAAGGACTTCATGTTTCCACAAAATCCGGAAATCAGCATCCAAAGCCCATGTTTTGATAATATTGTATGTACCCCGTTGCATTATTAAGGAAGGCTTCTTCCCATCCAGATAGGCTATTGCCAACATGTTTCGGCTATAAAAGTTATAATCCGGATAACCGGCCCGGCTGATCCAATCGGTTTTGGCAACAACCTTTCCGGTAAGGCCGTCAATCTTCACCAGATACTCAGGCCCGGATTCCACCAACCCCTTGAGATTACGGGGATCACCCTCACCCGCTTTACAATAAATTTCAGCTCGGCCGTCACCGTCCAGATCATACACCACCCAAGGGGAATACCAGATCCCCGTTTCAATGGACCAGCCCATATCGTAAACCCATAACAAACTGCCGTCTTTTTTATATGCTTCCAATCGATAAGGTGAAGGACTCGGTTTCCAGTAACCTGGTTTCTGATAAGGATCGACGTTAAAGTTGGGCTGTTTTATAATAAACTCCAATTCACCATCCCCATCCAAATCGCCTAACCCGATCTTTTGAAAATCATAAGGCCCGGCCAAGGGAATGCTATGATACAGTTTAGAAGGCTCTTCCTCACAAAAGCCAACCTGCGTCCAAAGGAAAAAAAGGACAAACAAACCAGCCAACATTCGGGTTTTCAGCATCAGCCAACGCCTCCATTTGAACGGCAACTTATAAATAACGCAACCGATGGGATTTAAATTGATTACCGCCCCACTCCGCCAACAACACTTCAGCCCTGAAGGCCCTGTCATCACCAAGTTCCAGTTGTTCCTCCAGCCACTGTCGCCATTCGGGCAACACCTGTTCATGAAAAGACCGAAGGGCCTTTTCCGGAAATTTGGCAACCGGGAGAGGATAAAATGCCAGAGCTGGCTTGAGCTGACGATCCATCCACAAACTGGCTACAATGATCCCGCTGATCTTCGGTCGGTTTAGCGCCCCGGAATCCACCGGAAAAGTGCGCTGTTTGCCGAAATCAATGCGCAGATCAGCCAAGCCTTCAGCCCAGGCTTGTGCTTCCGATACGGTACAAGCATACATTTCATTAGGACGTGTTTTTTTATACGTTGCAACCTTTATACTCATATTTGAACCTCATTCCTATATTCGGCATGGATATACTTTTTCCGCAGAACTTTCAACCCTATTCTAGAAAAAGACGACTCCGTCGTTGGAGTCGTCTTTTATCACGGAAACATTTCTTTTCAGATTCCATTAAAACCGGCCAATCTCCTGAACCCAACCAAAGGGATCCTCTTCCTGGCCATACTGGATACCCACTAATTTATCATAGAGTTTTTGAGTGATCGGCCCCACTTGGAAGTTGTTAATCTCATAATTTTCGCCTTTGTAGAATAAGGAACCGACCGGGGAAATAACCGCGGCTGTCCCGGTCCCAAAAGCTTCAGTCAGCGTACCGTCTTTCGCTCCGGCAATAACCTCATCAATGCTGATCATCCGCTCTTCGGCCCGATAACCGAGATACTCAGCCAATTCAAGCACTGATGCCCGGGTAATACCCGGTAAAATCGACCCGTTCAAACTGGGGGTAACCAAGGTATCGCCAAAGACAAAGAACATATTCATAGCTCCGACTTCCTCCACATACTTCCGTTCTTTGGCATCCAGCCAAAGCACCAGAAAACCCTTTTTCCTGCGCTTTGGCGCCTGCTAAGAGACTGGCCGCATAGTTCCCTCCGGTTTTGGCATTTCCGACACCGCCCACAGCAGCACGAATATAAACATCTTCAACATAAAGACTGATCGGCTTGAAGCCTTCTTTAAAATAAGCGCTCACCGGAGACAAAATGACATAGAATAAGTATTCATCGGCAGGATGAACGCCGAGTGCCGAACCCAGCCCGACCAAGGTTGGACGAATATAAAGGGATGTTCCGGGAGCTTTGGGAATCCATCGTTTCTCCATATTCACCAAAGTTTTGACCCCTTCGAGGAAATACTCAACCGGCAACGGTGCCATACAAATCCGCTCCGCCGAATGATACATCCGCTCGGCATTTTTCTCAGGACGGAACAATAAAATCCGGCCGTCCTCCGCCGCATAGGCTTTAAGCCCTTCAAAAATCTCCTGAGAATAGTGGAGCACCACTGCCGCCGGATCAATCTCAAAAGGTTTATACTTGGTTATTTTCGGTTCTACCCAGCCTTGACCCTTCCGGTAAACCATAGTGAACATATGATCGGTGAAAACTTTTCCAAACCCAAGCTGAGCAGCATCGGTATACAGGGGCTTAAGTTCTTCATCTTTCACTTTCTCAATGGTAATTTGCATCGTCATACTCCTCTCCAAACATCGACACTATTCATTTGGTCATGGAACGATTTGGCCAAATTGTCGTACAACATATTAGTTTTATTATAGCACAATTCATTCCAAGGGAAGCAATAAAATGAAAAATGCCAATCCATCGATTGGCATTTTTATGATTCATTCTCTTTCTCCCGTTCCAATAACCGAATCAAACGGCTTACCGTCAAGTCGATTTTAGTTGCAATGGTATATTTTTCATGATCATCCAACACTTTTTGATGGTCATTATTCATCAGATCGTTTTTAATTTCCCCAATTTCCCGATGAAATTTCACTATATCCTTTTCGAACATTAAAGTTCCCTCCATCATTACCCTTGAACATCATCGATTGAACGGTAATACTATCTTTTCCCAGCGATGCCGGTGGATCCAAAACCGCCGGCACCACGAACGGTCTCCCCTAAAGTTTCAGTTTCCTCCCATACCACTTTGAATATGGGAAAGAAAGCAATTTGAGCCACCCGATCCCCGGGATTGACGATAAAATCGGTTGGCCCGTCATTTTTGACCAAGCAGATAACCTCGCCCCGATAATCACTGTCAATGACACCGACAGCATTGGAAAGAGAAATCCCATGTTTTGAAGCTAACCCGCTTCGCGGAAAAACAAGCGCCACCATCTCCGGCCCGGGTAATTCTATGGCAATTCCAGTCGGAACGCGGCCGCGGCCTCCAGCCGGAATAATGATCGGCTCTTCACAACAGGCATGTAAATCCATTCCTGCCGAACCCGGTGTAGCATAGGAAGGCATCGGGATCCTATCTTTAATCAAAGGTGATACCACCTTTATCTTTACTTTTTGCTCAGCCATGGATCGCCTCCTCCTGACCAAAAGGGCCTATAGCTGTAGTAATCAATCGGTCATCAGCCAACAGTTCCACAGCCATTTTTTGGACCTGATCAGCCGTGACAGCTTCAATCCGGGCAACGGTCTCTTCAGGACTTAAAAGAGGATCTTGGAATAACTCCATCTTGGCCAAACGGCTCATCCGGTTGCAGGTACTTTCTAAACTCAATAACAGATTCCCCTTCAGCTGTTCCTTGGCCCGATTTAACTCTTCTTCGTCAATTCCTTGAGTTTGTAATTTAATGATCTCTTCTTGAATTAACGTAACGACTCGTTCAAAATTGGCCATACTTGTCCCGGCATAAATCGTAAAAACGCCGGTATCCATGAAAGACGAATGATTGGTTCCTGTCGTATACACCAATCCTTCATCCTCCCGCAGCCGCTGAAACAGACGGGAACTGACACTCCCTCCCAAAATACTGTCTAACAGAATGGCAGTATATTTCCTGGGATCTTTTCGGGATACGCCCCGGCCGCCGATACAAAGATGGACCTGTTCCGTATCTTTGTCTTTAAAATAAGTCGTCATTTGCAATTCAGGTAATTCGGAAGAACTCTGCTCACTTTTTCCGCACAATCCGGAAAATCTTCCCTCGACTTCTGCAATAACTTGGTCGATCTGGATATTTCCCGCTACTGCAAATACCATGTTATCTGGGGTATAATGTTTCTGGAGGTATTCCATTAAAATTTCCCGGTTAAACTGGGATACCGTTTCCGGAGTCCCCAAGATGCTCCGGCCTAATTCATGCCCCTTCAGTACCAAACTATAAAAAATATCATAAATCAGTTCATCCGGTGCGTCCTCATAAGACTTAATCTCTTCCAATACCACGGATTTTTCCTTTTCGATTTCAGCCGGTAAAAATAACGAATTGGTGATCATATCGGCCAATAAATCGACACCCAGTTGAAAATGTTGATCCAGCACTTTCGCGTAATAACAGGTATATTCTTTCGTAGTAAACGCATTGAGCTGGCCGCCAACGGCATCGATCGCTTCGGCAATTTGCCGCGTCGAACGCCGACTGGTCCCTTTAAACATCATATGCTCAATAAAATGAGAAATCCCGTTAAATTGGGGTTCTTCATTCCGGGAACCGGTTCTTGTCCAAACACCTAAAGATACGGAACGTCCATAAGGTATCGTTTCGCAGACAATTCTTAGTCCATTAGATAATGTAACACGTTGATACATGAAGTTGTCCTTTATTTGAAAATTTATTGATTTTGTATATCTCGTTTATGTGTTTCATCTATTCGCCTTTAAATATAAAATTCCTTTTATCTCTTTGTCTCCTTTTATCTAATCATACATATCCCCCAAATTTCTTGATTTATTCCAGTTAATTCTCATATTACCTGCTATTTGTGATTTTGGAGGGATGTTCATAAAGGTTTCTGCAGCTAAAGGTCGAATTATGTAAAGCAGAACTGTAGATTTGTAATGTCGTGTCGATCCACGCCACCTAAGTCCAATGGCATAACAATTGACGCGGACGACTTTTATATAGAAGGGAGTAACCCGATGCAAGGCAACTTAATGACAACTTTGTTTGCTCTGGTATTTTATTTGGCATCCGGATTATTCGGCGGTAACAGCGCTCAAAATACTGTCACCGCCCCTCAAACTGTCCCAACCGGCCAGCAAAGCATTTACCCTTATGCGGGTACTGTTAGCAGCCAGCAAGCCACACTGCGTAATGCAGCTTCCTCAGATAGTGAAATCATTGATACAGTTGCTGAAGGAGCCAGCTTATTAGTGTTAGCCGAAAAAAACGGATGGTTACAGGTTCAAACCGAAACCGATAAAACCGGCTGGATTGCCAAATGGATGGTCAAAACGAAAAGCCTCTCTGTAAGTTCAAAACTTGGCAATAAAATCATCGCCGGCTATTATGTTCAAAATAACCAAAGCGACCAAACGTCTTATAATTCATTAACTAGAAACTTGGGTTCGATCAATACGGTCATTCCCTTCTCGTTTAAGGTGGACCAATATGGAACGGTCAGCGGTACCCATAATTCCAAAGCAGTTAGTCTTATCCGTTCCGCAGGCGGAGATGCTTTGGCTTTAGTCAACAATATTCAAGGCGGAAATTTTAGCAGTAACACCATTCACAAGATGTTAAGCAGTTCCACCGCACGGTCCCGTGCCGTCAACAACATTCTCCGGATATTAACTGAAAATGGTTATCAGGGGGTCAATATCGACTTTGAAAACATACCGGCCAGTGACCGAATGTATCTGACTGCATTTTTCCGGGAACTTTCAACTGCCCTTCGGGCCAAAGGATTGCTGGTCACCGCTTCGGTGCCTGCCAAAACCTATGACGATAAAAAGACGGCCCATGCTGGGGCCTATGACTATGCCGCACTGGCACCTTATATCGATCAATTAATGATCATGGCTTACGATGAACATTATTCCGGCGGTTCCGCTGGACCGGTAGCGTCCTATCCGTGGGTTGAAAAAGTGATTAAATATGCTCTGAAGTCCTATTCATCCCAAAAAATCGTCCTGGGGATCGCCGGATATGGGTATGACTGGACGAGCAGTTCCGGAAAAGCCCGGACCTATAGCGCCATTCAGGATCTCATAAAAAAATACGGTGTTTCGCCCAAATGGCATTCTGAGTATAAAGTACCCTACTTCACCTATAAAAGCTGGGGTGTTAAACACCAAGTCTGGTATGAAAACAGTCACAGCACTGCCGCAAAGATGTCGTTGGTCAAAAAGTATAACCTGCGCGGCGTAGCCGTCTGGCGCTTGGGTTATGAAGATCAAAACATCTGGAAGATCATTCTGCAAAACATGTAACAAACTTAGGGACAGTTCAACGAACTGTCCTTTTTTTTTCATTGGAGTATAGCCTTTATTCCAGCACGGAAGAGACTGTTCCCGGACTCAACCCTTTCTCCCGCAACCCTTTGATCAACCGTGGAAGAGCTTTCATCGTCGAAACAGTCGGGTGCATTAAGATAATCCCGCCCGGTTCGATCTTTCCCAGTACCCGCTGGAGCAGCAAATCTGGCCCGGGATTTTTCCAATCGATGGTGTCTACAGACCACATCACTGTACGATATCCCAGTTCACCGGCAGTCGCCACGATCTCGGTATTGATTTCACCATAGGGAGGAGCAAACAAATTCGACGGCTCTTTACCAATGACCGAACGTAGCAATTCCGTATTCTCCAAAATTAGTTTCTTCAACTCATCACGCCGCATTTGCTGCGGATGGCCATGATATAAGCCATGATTGGCAATTTCATGACCGGCGGCCGCAATCTCCTTGACCAGTTCAGGAAAGGCCTTCACCCAGCTCCCCACGAAAAAGAAGGTCGCCTTCACCTTTTCCTGTTCCAACGTTTTCAACATCTCAGTTAAAAACTCCTCACCCCACGCCACATTAATGGCAAAGGCCACCCTCCCGGTTTCCGGTTTTCCATGGTAAATCGGTTTAAAGAAATCTTCCGAAATCTTCGCTGGAACTTCAGCCACCACTAAATTGAGTTTGGAACCCGGTTTGGCCATACAAACCCGGTTTACCGTATCAGCAACCATCACCATCCTACCGGGTTTAGCCGGGATAATCTCGCCGGTTTCCGAAAAATAACCGGCATTTTGAGGTTCCCGGTTCACTTTCACCGCCATCTTCTTCACTAAACTGCTGACTTCCTCAGGCAACATTCCCTCCACGCTATACCCTTCCAGATAAACACCGGTTTTTACGCCAAAGATTTTCCGGACCGTATGATCCCAATTGAGTTTCACACCAACCAATATAGTCAGGATGATCATCACCCAGAACGCGGCGTAAACCTGCTTTCTATGGATAAACAGTACATTCACGCTCATACCCCCGATCTTGTTGATCATTTATGCAGGGTTGGAAGGAATTAGAACACGCTATCCAAAAAGCTTTCGGTAAATCTGCTTTCGGAAGCAAATCCAACTAAAAAAAGGCCTGAAACAGGCCTTGTTCACAGCAAACACCATCGATTTATGAATTTTCAATCAAATCCGCAATAAGTCCGGCAGCCCGGGCCATCACTCCCGGCGGACCGATCTTTTCCCGAACCTGTTGCAAGTCCTGGCGAATCCGCTGATTGACTTCGGGATCATAAAGCATGATTTGTAAAGCAGCCCGGACATTCTCCGGCGTCAACTCTTTTTGCAACACTTCCGGAACAACCGAAGCCCCGGCAATCAAATTGGGAAGACCAATCCAAGGACGCACCCGGCGTTCAGGGGATTCCAACCGCTTATAAATAAAATAGGATAAATCCGATACCTGGTAAATAACGACCATCGGAACCCCGATAATCGCTGCCTCCAACGTGGCCGTACCGGAAGCGATAATGGCTGCATCTGCCGCTGCCATCAGCTCATAAACTTCGCCACTGGTTACCTTAACTTCCACCGGATACTGGGAGATAATGGACTCCAACCAATCCCGATCAATAGATGCCGCCACTGGCAACACCAACTGAAGAGAAGGATCATTTAACCCGGACACCGTCTCCAACATCACCGGCAGTAACTTAGCTACTTCCTGTCTGCGGCTTCCCGGAAGCAATGCCACAAGTTTTCGTTCCGGATCCAATCCCAGCTTTGTCCGGTATTCCAAAGGCGGAATCCGGCTTTTCACCCTATCGAGCAGCGGATGCCCCACGGAAATCACATTGACACCGAACTTCCGGTAAAAATCGGCCTCAAAGGGCAATACGGCCAACAATAACCGGACCCGCTCCGATAATTTCCTGGCCCGATCCTCTCCATAAGCCCAAGCGGACGGCGAAAACATACAGACCACCGGGATTCCCATCCGTTTCGCTTCCTTGGCCAACACTAAATTGAATCCGCCCGAATCCAGCCAAATAACCACATCGGGCCGATCCTTTTCCCAAAAGGCCACAATTTCCTTGATCAATTTCTTTAAACGTCGTAGATTACGAAGAGCTTCCCAAAAACCGATGGTACTTTTAGCAGTCGGGTCATAGAGCAACTGAACCCCCGCGGCAGCCATCCGCGAGCCTCCTACCCCGGTAAACCGAACTTCAGGAAGTTTTTTTTGCAGTTCTTTGACTAAAACCTCTCCATGCATATCCCCTGAAAATTCACAGGTGGATACAAAGATATGACGTTTCATCGACTTATCTCCATATGTAACTATTTTCGATAATATTCTTTTTCAGCGTTCAATCCCCTTCTATGAGGTCATCTCTTCCAAATGAATCTCCAGCTGTCCCTTAGTCAACTGCAATTTGGTAATTTTTAAAGGCCAATCCTCCATCACGCTGAAATTCAGTGGGATTTGGGTCGTGATCAACTTTACCAGATCACTCGGAACTTGTTTCCCGCCAATAGAGATTGACTCCGTAAAAAACCGGATGGTTTTCGGTCCGGAAGTTTCCACCCGTTCCTCGAGCATAATATCGGTCATCCGGCCGAATATGCTCACTTTTCCGGAAATTCGGATCCGTCCCGGCAGAATTACTGTTTTTGGTTGAAACTCCGGATAATTAAGGTTTAAATAATCGGAAAGCGCGGTTTCACTGATGATTCCCTGCACTTTCGTGGTACCAATCCGTTCCAAGCGCAACTGTCTTTCCCGGATCAACAACGGTAAGTCAAAATCCAGCCACTCATTGTCCACCCGGAGATATTGATAACGAAGACCGCTGATAATGCAATTTTTACTTTCCAGATGGATCCGTTTCAGCTTTCCCCGAATCAAATCCGTTAGTTTCATCCACCCCATCGAAGCCTGAAGTTGAAAACCGGCACCGCCATTCTCAATAAGCTGATGGGACAACAATGAACGAACCCAAAGATTCAGCCCCGTTTGCAGCAGAAAAATAACAAGAAAAACCCCTGCTATGATAAACAGGGTGCTTCGCTGTTTCGAAGGGCGTCGCAGCCAGTCTCGCCAATCCCCGGAATTCTGCATTAAAACACTCCTTTCTCTATTTATACCCAAGATTCAGGAGTTAATATGCAGTCATTGTTTTCAAGGAACCGCAGGTTACAAGCTACATCCCCTTTAATTCCCTTATTTCTTTCTTTAATTGTTCAATCGTATGTTTCATCGCCCGAAATTCCCTGAGCAAATCCGGTAATTTCTGAGCCGCAGCCTCGACCCTTAATTGTTTGGCATGAGGTCGGGCCGGATCCCCGGAAACAAAGGATTTAGGCGGAAGTGAGTTGGTCACCTTGGAACAGCCTGCCACCACCGAATCATCCCCTACCGTTAAATGACCGGCAAGCCCTGCCTTACCGGCTAAAGTCACCCGATCCCCGGTGATACTGCTTCCGGCGAGGCCAGCCTGGCCGCAAACCAGATTATTGGCACCCACTTCGCAGTTATGCCCGATCTGGACCAAATTATCGATTTTGCTTCCTTGCTTAATCCGGGTCACACCAGTCGTCGCCCGATCGATCGTCGTGTTGGCGCCAATCTCCACATCATCTTCAATCACAACGATACCTACTTGCGGCACTTTAAAGTGTTTCCCATCCACGGTAACATACCCAAAACCATCGGCACCAATGACCGCTCCGGCATGTATCTCAACCCGGTTGCCAATCTGACACCCCTCTCGGATCACTACATTACCGTGAATCAACCCGTCTTCTCCAATGACGACCCCATCACCGATCCATGCACCGGCATGAACAATGGTTCCTTTCCCGATGCGGACATTCTTACCTATATAGACTAAAGGCCCGATCTCAGCACCGTCCCCCTGAAATCCTTCGCCAATCACAGCAGTAGGATGCACCCCCGGCATACAAGGACGTTTCTCCACAAAATAAGTTAAAAGTTGAGCAAAAGCCAATTTTGGATTGGCAACCTCAATGGTAGGTTTAGACAATGGGCCGGTACCCATCGGAACAATCACCGCTGCCGCCGGACTCTGCAAAGCCTTTTCTAAAGCGCTTTTATTACCACCCAGCGTCAAATCGCCTCGTCTCAGATCATCCACCCCTGCCACACGGATAATCTCAGTATTTCCGTCTCCAATAACCGTTCCACCCACCACTTTGGCTAATTCCGTCAATAACGCCATCAAGCAAGCCTCCTACTTCCCTATCATCATGAAATATCATTTTATTGGGATAATTTCTTTACTTACCTCTAGTTCCCTCTCAAACCATCCAAAATTTTATGCTAAATCTTAGCGTAGCCTTTAAATCACCAAAAAATGCAGGGCATGAAAAAAGGCCGTTTCCGGCCTTTTGAGTTCTTATTTCATTTTAGCAATGATCGCGTCAGCCATTTCCTGAGTTCCCACAGCCGTCGGGTCATTCCGATCGGCTTTCAGATCATAGGTGACATATTTCCCTTCAGCGATGACCTC
>Ga0134092_1003228_pt1 | contig 11259 bp, 8 predicted proteins | sample 3_6taG_FD_94454 | JGI IMG/M metagenome (GOLD analysis project Ga0134092, IMG submission 94454) | Switchgrass degrading microbial communities from high solid loading bioreactors in New Hampshire, USA - 3_6_20_6_A3 metaG | ecosystem: Engineered > Bioreactor > Semi-continuous > Anaerobic > Digestate...
AAACTAAAATTGATTTTTCGGGGTGGAAAAAATGTCTTTTGCGTCAATGCTTAAACAACTTAGAGAACAAAGTCGGTTATCCCAGAAAGATATAGCTGACTATTTAGGCATTACGCGCCAGGCGGTAGCTTCCTATGAACTTGCAAAAAGAGAGCCTGATTATGAAATCCTCAAAAAACTTGCCGATTATTTCGGAGTTTCCATTGATTATATCTTAGGAAGATCAAGTTGTAGAGATGTAAATGCCCTAACCGTGGGAAATAATATAGATTTGATAAGAGGTAATTTTACGTATAAAGAGCTGTCACAGGATATTAGTGAGAAGGTAGGGGCATTAATATTTCCCGACATGTTGGAAAAGTATGCAAAAGGCGAAAGAATGCCTTTTGTAGGTACTATTAAAATTCTTGCCAAATATGCACAAGTGAGGGATTCGTTTTTCTACCGTTACAATACCCCTGAAACTTATGAAAAAGAAAAAGAACTATACCTTCGTGAGTTAAGACAGCAAAAAGAGGCCGAGAAGGCTGAAGAAGCTTCCAATATATTGGATATGTTTGATGATGATGTAAGAAAATGGATTGTCAAAGAAAGCAGTATTCCGTATATTAAGTTGGCAAAAGAAATACAAGAAGCAGGATTGCCTGTAGAAGTATTAAAGCCGTTAGTTGAAAGTATAAAAAATAATAGCAATCCCAAAACTTCCAACTGAACTTAAGTTCAATATGTTGATATACATTTGTAATTCCCCAAAAATAAAAAAGAATATATGTGAGGTAATTATTAATAAACGGATATTAATATTTAATGTTATAAAAATATGGAAGAAATATTTAGGTGGACAGTTGTCTGTTAATGTTATAAAATTTAAGAATAAAAACTATTCAAGGAGTTGGTAAATTTGCTAGAGCTAGAACAGTTGAAGCTAGAGATTGATGAATTTGAAGATGCTTTAAAAGAAATGGGGGCTTCTCTTTGACATCGCTAAAATAAGCAATGATATCGAAGAGTTGGAACAGAAAGCTTTAGAACCGGATTTTTGGAATGATGTTGAAAATTCACAAAAGATATTGCAGAGAATTAAAAGCTTAAAAGATAAGGTGGAAAGGTATAACAAACTTACTCAGGAATGGGAAGATGTTAAAACCTTATGTGAGCTTGGAATGGAAGAAGAGGACGATAGTGTATTGTCCGAAGTTGAGGAGAGTTTTAAAAAGTTTAAAAAGGATTTTGAAGCATTAAGACTGGAAACTTTGCTAACCGGTCCTTATGACAAGAATAATGCAATATTAACGCTTCATGCCGGAGCGGGAGGAACTGAAGCTCAGGATTGGGTTCAAATGTTACTTAGAATGTTTACCCGCTGGGCTGAGAAAAAAGGTTTTACAGTTAAGATTCTGGATATTCTTGATGGTGAAGAGGCGGGAATAAAAAGTGTTACTATTAATGTTATAGGTGAAAATGCTTATGGATATTTGAAGTCTGAAAAGGGAATACACAGACTTGTGCGAATTTCACCTTTTGATGCTTCGGGAAGGAGGCATACATCTTTTGCTTCATGCGATGTTATGCCGGAGTTAAGTGACGATGTTGAAATAAATATAAATCCTGAAGATTTGAAAATAGATACCTACCGTGCTAGTGGTGCAGGAGGTCAGCATATTAATAAAACAGAATCGGCGGTAAGAATTACCCATATTCCTACAGGAATAGTTGTATCATGTCAAACTGAGAGATCTCAGTTTCAAAATAAAGATACCGCTATGAAAATGTTAAAAGCAAAACTTCTTGAACTGAAAGAACGAGAGAAAAAAGAGAAGATAGAGGAATTAAAGGGTGTTCAGATGGAGATTGCTTGGGGAAGCCAAATAAGATCTTATGTTTTTTGCCCTTATACTTTGGTTAAAGACCATAGGACAAATTATGAGCAAATAAACGTAGAAGATGTAATGGATGGAGATCTGGATGGTTTTATAAACGCATATTTGATACATTGTAATTCGGCTTCTTAATGTACATTAAATTTTAATATGGAAATTAATCAATAAGCCACCTGCATTAATTTGCAAGTGGCTTATTATGTTTCGGCTCTTAAAAGGAGCAAAATAACGAATGTTATTACTGTACAAGAGCTCCTGAGAAATATGGATCTTTTGAGAGAAAGACTAGATCTCGGTCATAATACATATAAATTACTTCTTTTGCACCATTATTTTTTTTAGAAGTTACTGTTACATCAAAGGAGAATTTATCTAACTTAGTGGGATTGTAACTTTCAACGGTTGAAGTCGGATCAATTAAGTAAAAATGTTCTTCAATCATATCTTTTAACTCTGGAGGTAAAATACGTTTTAATATTTTTACAGAGTCGGTTACCGGGTCAATTTCTAAGTAGAAATACCCATATTGACCGTCAAATTCTGCGTATATGGGAATAATACGCTTTTCATAGAAATACTTATTTCTATTTTCGTTTGTATAGCTATAGTTTTTAGGTAAACTAATTTGAACATCTGTTAGGTATTGATTGTCGAGGAAGTTTTTGCATATTTCCTTGACGCTTTGAATATCTAATTTTCTTACAAAATCAATAGTATAGCCTTTTTTAGATGGCGTGCAAAGAATATAATAAGTCTTGGTTACCGGTGAAGAGTAAGAGGTTTCTGAGTATTTTACAGTTATGGTCATATCGTAACTGTTTATCGATAGATCATGTATATGTTTATCTTTCAATATATTCATCATCTTTTCTTTGGCGGATTTTTCAATGTCATTACTCAAAACCCTTGATACCACCTGTATTTTTCTGTTATTATAGTCGAAATTTAACCTATATGCTCCAGATTTTGGAGTATTGTTTACATAAACAAGTACATCTTTTTCCGAGTCTAAATTTTTGGCAAAGGTTATGGTGGTGGATTCTCCAAAAGCTTTTTTGAGCAAGTTTTCAATAAAGGTTATTTTCTTGTTCTTTTCTTTATCAGCAGTAATTTTAATTTGATTTTCATCATTTTCTTCAATTTGAAAACTTTCGGCCATGAATTCCAAAATATAATTCAGGTCTTTATCGGCTAAAACACCATCTTGGAATAAATATTCACTGGCAGAAATAAACAGAGAATTAATTTTGTTGTTTTTTATAAGGTCAATGGAATAACACATTTTATATCGGTCACCTTCATCCATATAGTTAACCAGTTTGTATACTATCGTTACATCTCCATTAGTTGCAACACTACTGCTTAGCAATTTGTAAGGCTTGTCGGTATAGGGTGGTACATAGTTTTTGAAATATTTGCCAAGAGTTGAGTCGTAACCTGTTAAGTATCGTATTAGTTCTGTAGTAGTAAGTTTTGCTGTGTATTCCGATTCGTTTATAATAATACTTAAAGGACCTGAGAAATTCGGATTGGTAATTTCAATAAGGTCGTAATTAATGTCCTGAGAGCTGTCTTGAATACTCCAATTATCAGGATAGAATATGGAATATCCTTCACGGTCATTATAAAACTTGACAAAGGATATGGTTCTATTTATTTCTTTTTTGCTTTGCTGTGTTGTAAACTCAAAGGAAGCTACTATCTTTCGAAACTCATTTAAGATGTCATCGGTAGGTTTTGACATCAGACTTTTTAACTGTATTGTATATAAACGTATTCCATTGGTTATATAGTAGTTGGTTATATATTCTTTAGTGTAGTTGTTCTCAAGTTCGTAATCAAATACAGTAAAACTATTGCTGCCAATATTTTCATTCTTTATATTTTTCACAGTAATTTTGCTTCCGTAATAAGCTTTGAGAGAATTAATTTTATTCATAATTCTATCGGGAGTTGCCGCTAAATGTTCCACGGTAATGGAAAAGGAAGTGCTGTGGTTTATTTTAAAACTGCGATAACTGTGATTATCAATAAAGCTGTTTTGTAAATAAGGAATATAATATGAAGGATACTTGATACTGTAAAAGTTTAATGTATCTTCTAAAGTGGTATATTCCTTTTCATTGGCAGCAAGGTTTGGATAAATTCCTCTGTTGGAAGCTTCAATTGAAACTTGGTCATAGAGCACTTCGGGAGCGTTTTCTTGTTTTGCAAGATTTTCAATAGTTAATCCTTTTATTATTTGCATTATGTAATTAATATTACGATTATCAAGAGTACCTTTTGGCATGGAAAAACTCAACGAATATATGGTTTCGTTTTCATAAGAAGGTATTGTTATAATTAAATTGGTATCTTCTTGACTTGTAAACTTGTTTGAACTTATAGTGTTAAACAAAATAATATTTGAATTTTGGCCATATAATTTTTCCCAATAGTCCCGGATAATTTTTATATTGGATTCGCTTAAAAGCTTGTCCGAGTTACCGAAAAGAAATTCGTTTTTATAAGATTCCATAAGGGACCTAAAATAGCTTTGTTTATATTCGATAATCCTGTCAAATATATAATCGTCCGGTGAATCATAATCGGACAATAAGAATCTCATGTTCTTAATAGTGGTTTTTGTTACAGTGTCACAAATTATTGAAGCTGAGAAGGTATTATCTTTATTTACAATGGAAATAGAGCTGACATCAAAATTGTCATAGGATTCATCCAAGGAAAGATAAAGATTCTCCGGAATAGTCATGGTATAATAATATTTACTGTTATTAAAAGTTTCTATTTTGCTGTCTTTAGGGAAAAAATATAGCAGATTGGCTTTTTTGTCGTACTTTATATTAACATTATAAACCTCTGATATGAAAGTAAAAGGAAGATACACTGTTTGGTCGATTAATTCAGGAAAATTATGGGAAATACTTGAGGCATCTACTATGGTATAATCATAGGTTTTGATATCATAATGTTTGGTGGAGTCTGCCATTTTTATAGTAAGCTCTTTTTTAGATGTATCGATTTTACAGCTTGTACCGATAACGGCAGTAAGTTCCTTTGCGTTGACAAAATATTCATTACCTTTAACAATTATTTCCTGGCTAAGGTTCAAAGATTTATTGTTGTAAAACAGCTTCAATTGATTACCCGCATATGTATTAATTGCAAATATGGCACAAAACAATAAAATAAGTGTTAAAAAATATATTTTCTTCATAGTGTATCAACCTCAGTATGTATGATATACTTATAATTTCTTTATGTGACGTAGTTCAGTTTAAAAAACTTCATTATCTAAAACCTGTATTCATATTAACTTGGATTTTTAGACATCAGATGTATATACCGTAATAATATCAGAAGAAAAAGTAGCATACAATAATTTTAAACGTATTGTAAAATAAGTGAAACACACGGGTAAAGTAGATTGCGTTTTTATATACATTAGAATACAAAAATATACTCTTTTCCTAAATTAAGTTTTTGTTATATTTAATTTTATTATACATAGTATGTTGGGTTGTATACATAAAGTTATGTTCAATACTGTATATAAGATTGCGATTGTGGTATTATTAAAAAAGTAGCTGACTTGGATTACAGGGAGGATTTCCGTAATGAACGTTGGAATAATAGGTGCAGGAAGATTGGGCAGTGCTTTTGCTATAGCTTTAAGTAAGGCGGGATTTCGCATTGGTGGAGTTTACAGTAAAAGCGAAGAATCATGCCGATTATTGTGCCAAAAAGTTGGTATTGAGATGAAAAACAGTATTGAGATTGTGGTTCAAAATTCTGACCTTATCCTTTTGGCAGTACCCGACAATCATATAGGAAGCATTGCTTCCGAATTTGCTTCTTGCATAAACAAAGAATATATTGAAAAGAAAATTTTTCTGCATTTAAGTGGTGCTTTAACTTCGGATATCTTACAGCCTTTAAGAAACTTGGGGGCTTTTACCGGTTCTTTTCATCCTATACAGACTTTTGCAGACAAAGATAACGGATGGAAAAAGCTTTACAATTGTTTTTTCGGATTTGAAGGATGCAGTAAAGCGGTAGAATGTGTTGAAGCAATAGTGGACAAGCTCGATGGAAAACTTGTTTCTATAAAAAAGGAACAGAAAAATCTATATCACGCTGCAGCATGTATTATATCCAATTATACTGTTACCCTTTTTCATATTATGAATCAATTACTTGAAAAGACGGGGATTGATAATAAAACGGCAACCGATGCTTTCTTACCGCTGTTGAAAAACACCGTGGATAATATTGAAAAGCTGGGATATATAAATGCTTTGACAGGACCTATATCAAGAGGAGATCATAAAGTTATTGCAAAACATATTGATTCGATTTTGAAGGAAGCTCCAGAGTATGAAACTATATATAAAGTGTTGGGGAAACACACCGTTGATATAGCAATGAAAAGAGAGAATCTTTCCAATGAGGATAGGGAGAGATTGATTGAATTATTGGAGAAATAGTATTTTGTGGATGATACAGCATTGGAAGCACTAAAAAAGCAGAAAGCGAGGAAAGGCTATGGATTCGGAATCTTTAAAGAAGGTATTGGAAAATGTAAAAAGTGGAGAATTGAGTGTGGATGAAGCTTTGCTTAAGCTTAAAAATTTGCCTTTTGAGGATTTAGGTTTTGCAAAGGTGGATCACCATAGAAATATACGTAACGGTTATCCCGAGGTTATATATTGCGAAGGTAAGACCCTTGAGCAAATTAAGATGATTGTAGAAAGGTTAATGCAGAAGAATAATAATATAATGGCTACAAGGGCATCGGCAGAGGTTTTTGAAAGCATACGGCAGATAACCGATGATGCTGTTTATTATGAGGACGCAAGAATTGTTGTTGTTAAAAAAAGGGATGTAGGTAAATCATCAAAAATGATTGCTGTGGTTACAGCCGGGACTTCAGATATTCCGGTAGCGGAAGAAGCTGCCGTTACTTGCGAAACGATGGGACAATGGGTTGAAAGAGTATATGACGTAGGAGTTGCAGGCATACATAGGCTGTTTGCCAAAGCCGATGTGATTATGAAAGCTAATGTTATTATTGTAGTTGCAGGAATGGAAGGGGCATTGGCAAGTGTAGTAAGCGGATTGGTGGACAGACCTGTAATAGCTGTTCCTACCAGTGTCGGATACGGAGCTAATTTTGGAGGTTTGTCAGCACTGCTTACTATGCTCAATAGCTGTGCAACAGGTATCGGAGTGGTAAATATTGATAACGGTTTTGGTGCAGGATTTCTTGCTACATTGATAAATAAAGACTAGAGAGGATTGGATTTTAAATTATGAAAGTATTGTATTTTGATTGTTTTTCCGGTATAAGCGGTGATATGGTACTTGGTGCACTTATGGATCTTGGAGTTGATGAAGAGGCTTTTAGAAAAGAATTAAACAAGTTAAACCTTTCGGGATACCGCATTGTTATAGAAAAGAAAGTTAAAAATTCAATTTCAGTAACCGATGTCAATGTAATTTTAGATGAAGATAACTGTAATAAGGAAAATAAAGATGATGGACATAAACATTGTGAGGATAGGGATGAACATCATCACCATGACCACCATCATGGGCATGAGCATAATCATAATCATAATCATACCCACAATCATACCAATAATCATGGTCACAATGCCAGAAATCTTATGGATATTGAGCAGCTTATCGATTCCAGTGATTTAAGCAGTGATGTAAAGAAGTTTAGTAAGAAAGTATTCAGGGAAATTGCTTTGGCAGAGGCAAAAGTGCATAATAAGCCGGTTGAAGAGGTACATTTCCATGAGGTTGGTGCAGTTGATTCAATAGTGGATATTGTTGGTGCTGCCATATGCCTCCATTTGCTTGGAATAGACAGAGTTTATTCTTCACCGCTCCATGACGGTAAGGGTTTTGTCGAATGTCAGCATGGCAGACTTCCCGTACCGGTACCTGCTGTTATGGAAATGCTTACTAACAGCAATATACCATATATTGTAGAGGATATAAATACAGAGCTGGTTACTCCTACGGGTATTGGAATTATAAAATGTCTTGCCCATGGTTTCGGAAACATGCCGGAAATGTTAATAGAAAAAGTGGGATATGGTGCAGGAAAAAGGGATATAGGCCGTTTAAATGCCTTAAGGTGTGTAATGGGAACTATAAATGAGGATGATAACAGGGATAAAGTTGTTGTATTAAATACCAATATTGATGATATGAATCCGGAAATATTGGGATTTGTGATGGATAGACTTTTTGAAGCCGGAGCATTGGATGTATATTACACTCCCGTTTATATGAAAAAGAACCGTCCTGCTGTCGAACTTACCGTGTTGTGTGCTGAGGATAAAGAGCAAATTATTGTGGATATAATTCTAAAAGAGACCACCACTTTGGGGATAAGAAAAACTTTTGCCGAAAGGTATAAGATGAATAGAGAGATTGTTAAAGTCAGTACGCGGTACGGTGAAGTAAGAGTAAAAGTGTCAAAGTTCGGTGAATTCAAAAAGTTCGCACCGGAATATGAGGATTGCAAAGAAATTGCCCTCAATAAAGAAGTGCCTCTTTGGAAGGTGTATAATGAAGTATATGAGAAAGGAATCAAGTAGATACTACTTAAACGAATGGAAGGAAGAAAATGCTGTATAATAAATTCTCGGAGTTTTTGAAAAATAAATATGGAACAAAAGTTTATAAACTTCCTTTGAATTTACCTGTTACCTGTCCTAACAGGGACGGAAAATTGAGCAATAAGGGATGTAGTTTTTGCGGGGAAGAGGGTGCAGGTTTTGAAAATCTTCCTTGTTTTATGAGTGTTAGTGAGCAGCTTAGTAAAAATTCCAAGTATATAGGTGAAAATTACAAATCCCAGAAATTTATTGCATATTTCCAGAATTATTCCAATACCTATCTTCCGTTGGAGGATTTTAAAAGATATATCCTTGAAGCTTGCAGGGAAAATATTGTAGCCATATATATATCCACCCGACCGGACTGTATATCTTCGCAGTATTTGGAATTTTTGAGTGAAATTAAGCAGACAAAATCGGTGGATATTGTGATTGAACTTGGACTTCAAACAGTAAACTACCATACTTTAAAGCAATTGAACCGGGGACATTTGTTGGCAGAATTCATTGATGCAGTGTTATCCATAAGAAGTTTTGGCCTTGAATGTTGTGCCCATTATATTTTAGACCTTCCCATGGATTCTATGGACGATACTATTGAAGGAGCAAAAATACTATCGGCACTAAAGGTAAATCAGGTTAAGTGTCATTCCCTGTATATTCTCAAAGAAACCGAGCTGGGCGATAGGTATTTAAAAGGGGAGATAGTTCCTTTATCTTATGAAGAATATATTGAAAGGGCAATAACTTTTTTGGAATATCTTGACCCCAAAATTGTAATCCAAAGGCTTATTGGCCGTGCACCGGAAGAGCGAAGCCTGTTTTGCAACTGGGGAATGAGTTGGTGGAAAATACAGGACTTAATTGAGAAAAAAATGACCGATGAAGGAAGATATCAGGGAAAAAAGTTTGATTATCTCAATGGCAAAGCATTGAGAAATTTATAAACAACCCGGTTAGGGAGAACATTTCTTTGAATGGAAATTGAATAGTTTTTTGGAATAACTTTATAGAAACAATACAAATTTTGTTTTGCATTGAATAATAAATTTAGATATAATTAGAAATCATATTGAATTGAAGGAGTTGTTATCTTGAATAATGAGTTAGTTTTAGTTCTTGATTTTGGAGGACAATATAACCAGCTTATAGCAAGAAGAGTCAGAGAAGCCAACGTGTATTGTGAAGTAATACCCTATAACTCTTCTATAGATAAAATAAAGTCAATGAATCCTAAAGGTATAATATTTACCGGTGGACCTGCATCAGTAATTGATGAAAAAGCGCCCTTATGCGATAAAGAGATATTCTCTTTGGGAATACCGGTATTGGGAATATGCTATGGAATGCAGCTTATGACTTACATGTTGGATGGAGAGGTTAAAAAGGCCGATTCCCGTGAGTATGGGAAAGTAGACATTTGCTTTGATGTATCCAGTGATTTGTTTAAAGGCATTGATAAGGAATCAACATGCTGGATGAGCCATACTTATTTTGTGGACAAAATGCCTGAAGGATTTGTTAAGACTGCCCATTCTGCAAACTGTCCTACTGCAGCAATGGAGAATCCGCAAAAGAAGTTATATGGAGTTCAATTCCATCCTGAAGTTCTTCATACTCCAAGAGGAAGAGATATTTTAAATAATTTCCTTTTTAATATCTGTGGCTGTTCCGGTGACTGGAAGATGTCATCCTTTATAGAACAGTCAGTTAAGCAGATAAGGGAAAGAGTTGGAGATAAGAAGGTTTTATGTGCATTGTCCGGTGGTGTTGACTCTTCTGTTGCGGCAGTTTTGATTCACAAAGCAGTAGGTAAACAGCTTACTTGTATCTTTGTTGACCATGGATTATTGAGAAAGTATGAAGGAGATCAAGTTGAAGAAGTATTCAGAAATAAATTTGATATAAACTTAATAAGAGTTAATGCTGAGGATAGATTTTTAAATAGGCTTGCCGGGGTTACAGATCCTGAAACAAAGAGAAAGATTATCGGGGAAGAATTTATAAGGGTATTTGAAGAGGAAGCTAAAAAAATCGGAACAGTTGATTTCCTCGTTCAGGGAACCATCTATCCCGATGTAATAGAGAGCGGTTTGGGTAATGCGGCTGTTATAAAGAGCCACCACAACGTCGGTGGGCTTCCCGATCATGTTGACTTTAAGGAAATAATTGAGCCATTAAGAAGTCTCTTTAAAGACGAAGTAAGATTAGTGGGAAAAGAACTGGGAATTCCCGATGAAATAGTTATGAGACAACCTTTCCCGGGACCGGGACTGGCCATAAGGGTTATTGGTGATATAACTAAAGAAAAACTGGAAATATTAAGGGATTCCGATCACATTTTCCGTGAAGAAATTGCAAAGGCAGGTTTGGATAAGGAGATTAATCAATACTTTACAGTACTTACCGGCATGAGAAGTGTAGGAGTGATGGGGGACGAAAGAACCTACGATTATACCCTTGCACTGCGTGCAGTTACCACCACTGACTTTATGACTGCCGATTGGGCTCGTATTCCTTATGATGTATTAGAGCGGGTATCCAACAGAATAGTAAACGAAGTTAAACATATAAACAGGATAGTGTATGATATTACATCTAAACCGCCTGCAACCATTGAATGGGAATAGTAAACAAAAACCCTATAAGCCTTGATATTAAAAGGTTTATAGGGTTCATGTTTTAAAAAACGTACTAAAAACGTACTATTTTATTTTTTATGTGTTATTTTATGGTTCTGAATT
>Ga0134092_1003232_pt1 | contig 11241 bp, 12 predicted proteins | sample 3_6taG_FD_94454 | JGI IMG/M metagenome (GOLD analysis project Ga0134092, IMG submission 94454) | Switchgrass degrading microbial communities from high solid loading bioreactors in New Hampshire, USA - 3_6_20_6_A3 metaG | ecosystem: Engineered > Bioreactor > Semi-continuous > Anaerobic >...
TAAAAGCCAAAAGAATCGAAGGATTATACCTCCCGTTTTCCAGTGAACTAATTGTCTGCCTGGATACCCCAAGAATATCTGCCAGTTCCTCTTGACTAATGCCCCTTATAGCTCTAATCTCCTTTAACCTGTTTTTCATTTTATAAACACCTCATATGTAAAGCTTCCTTTATATATATATTATCCACTTTATTCCTTTTTGTCAAGCAAGCTTTACATAAATATATTGGTAATCCATTATGATAAAAGCTCCTCTTGAGTCATTAATAAATAATAACTGTCATTATGCTTATTTGAAACTTGTTCTTTGATACATGGATTTTATATCTGTAGGGTTTTATATCTGAAACATATTTATTAAAAAGATAAGGATGGTAAATCCATCCTTATCTTTGCAGTTTAATATTTCTCTTTATATATGGATACTCTATATACTCCTGTCCCTCTATATATAGTTCGCCGGGTATTAGATATTCATCAAAATGGTCTTTATTCATATCCATCCTTTCAAATTGCTCCTTGCTTAAGGTTATATTCTGTCTAAAGACGAAGTAGTGATATTCATCTGACCATAACTTGCTTTCCAGATCCTTTACCTTGCCTTTTGAATCCCTAATTTCATATTCCAATGGTGTACCACTAAAGTAATAATCCCTTTTAATGGGAACATCTTCTTCTCCATCTTTAATATATGTTGTTTCATCTATTCTCAGATATAAATAGGTTTTTATATACTTCCTATTCCAGCTTCTATCTTCCTTAACCATTATCTCTGTACTATCTTCACTGTATTTTATACCCTCAATGGTAATTCTACTATTCTGGTATTTTATAACCTGTGGAAGATTATCCCAATCTATATTATACTTTTCAAGGCCTCCCATAGTATATGTGCAGGTGTTTACTATTATTTCGATATCAGATGGGTCTTCGAGATAAAGGCTTTGGATATCAAACTCCCTATTTACAAACCCATAGCTTCTATATGCCATGCTTCCTCCCCTGCTTAATTCTGATCTTGCGTAGGTTTTTCCTCCAGCCTTTATTAAAAATGTTACATTTTCGATGTAGCGTCCAGTTTCTGCATTGTATACATTGAACTTATAATGAATCCTTGTAGTAGTAGGAGCTATGGTTACTTTTTCTATGACCAGTTCATTTCCATTCAGGCCTATTTCCTCATCTACAAAATAGACCTTGGAAGGAATCTTCTTTGCAGGTATGGTCATATCCCAATTTCCGCTTACTTCTATTATGGATTCTTCATTTTCATTAATAAGGCTCATCAGCTTATTTAAGTGTATTTCCACCATTCCTTCATCCTTATCCAAAGGCTCTGTATATACCATTAATTTAACAGTATTCTCATCTTCTGCATAAAGAGGAGAATAATTTACTAGTGGAGGAATGCCTTCAAACACTTTTCTTATATCTCCACCTACTGATATAGAACATGGATTAGAATTATCTCCTCCATATGGTGTGAATCTGATATTACCTTTTAAATCCTCAATCTTTAGAAGAATAATTGTGTTTAGATCATCTGCTATTATTCCTTCTGCGGTAACCCTAATATCCTTATCCGTCACAGATATATCCAGTTTCTCTCCTACACCATTTTCTATAAGATTTTCCCAGGCTGTAATCTGTCTTTCACTGCTTTTCTTCCACCATTTTATAAAGTCAAATATATCTGTAGCAAAAACTGTTACTGCCAGCATTAGTGAAAGAACTACTGCAATTAATCCCATTCTTTTAAATCTTCTAGTAGATTCTTTCTTAAATATGTTTGGATCTAATTTTAAATCCTTGCTTGTATTAATTTTTCTAGAATTATCAATTATATAGTCAATGGTTGACTTCATTTCAGCATATTCTTTGATGCATTTACTGCAAGTTTTTAAGTGTTCCTCTATTGCTTTTATTTCTTCACTATCTAAATTACCATCTATATAATCCAAAAGCTTATCCTTAACAATATTGCAGTCCAAAATTACACCTCCTTTACTAGTTTTCTAAGCTCCCTAATGCCTCTATAAATTCTGGACTTTACAGTCCCTATTGGAATATCCAAAATATTAGCTATTTCCTCTTGGCTATACCCAGATAGGTATTTTAATACTATTACTTCCTTATATATCTCATCCAGAAAGTTCAGTTCTTGAAAAAAATTGTACTCATCTATGTAATGTTCATCAAAGTTGATGCTCTCCTGTAATACTTCCTTCTTCCTATGCCTTAATCTTTTTCTACATTCATTTATGAGTATACTAATATACCAGGTTTCAAAGTAGTTTGGATTTTTCAATGTATCTATATTCTCATATGCCTTTATAAGGGTATCCTGAAATACATCTTCTATATCTGCATGATTGTATAGATAAGACCAGGCAATTTTATACAGCTTATCCTTATTTTTATTAATCCACTGTACCAAATCCTGTAGCTGTCCCTTTTTTACATTATTTACAAGTCTCTTATTATCCAAATTTATAGTGCTCATTCCATCCTCCCCTCTACTAATTAGATGGATATATGTGCTAAAAAGTTCCCTGAAATAAAAAATATTTATGTATTTAATATAGCATAAAAAATAAGGCAGGAAAATTATTCCTCTGCCTTATACTGCCTTACACAAAAAAGCCTATCTAATATCGCTTAAAAAAATAATATAGCTAAAAGTATTTAAACTACTATGCATTTAAATCTATATGGCAATACCCCCCAGGATTTTTCTTAAGGTATTTTTGATGGTATTCTTCTGCATCGTAGAATGCCTTTAGGGGCTCTATTTCTGTAACTATTGGTTTATCATATTTTTTCTTCTGCTCTTCAAAGGTCTTCATAATAGTTGGTAGGTCATTTTCATCTATATAGTATATCCCTGTTCTATACTGACTACCTATATCTGCACCCTGGCGATTTAGAAGTGTTGGATCTATTATCCTCCAAAATCTATTTAACAATTCCTCAAGTGGTAATATACTTTCATCATACTTTATGTAGCAAGCTTCAGCATGACCAGTGGTGTTAGTACAAACTTCCTCGTAAGTAGGGTTTTCAGTATGACCATTGGCATATCCTACCTTTGTTTCAAGTACTCCATTTATTCTGGACATGTACTCCTCTACACCCCAAAAGCATCCGCCAGCAAATACTATTTCCTTTGTCATAAATTATCTCCTCCTATCTACAATGATTTTATAAAATTAATTAATTCCTTTACAAATTCCTCGTTTAAAGGCAGTGCTGGATTGCTATATGTAGCTATGTTACCATTTCTATCCTCTGGAGCATTCTTTAGTATATGGTTCATTCCTTCAATTATTACAAGTTTACTCTCTGGATTTCCTTCATAAAGCATATTGGCATCTTCTACAGTAATCTGTATATCATTGTCTCCCTGTATTATTAACACTGGTTCCTCAACCTTGGATATCTCCTCCACAGGGTCGTATTTAAACCATGATATGAGATAGGGCTGAACACTTGGCCTAAATAAGGAATATAGCCCTTCAGGCACATCATCTACCAAATTTCCATTTATTAATTCATCCATAATAGGTTTGCAAAGGTCAAATACCTGCTGGGATTGTGCCATAAGCTGCCTTTCCAGTGTTTCATAGGCTGAAAATCCTGCTCCTGCTAAAGATACAAGCCCATCTACATCAGTGTTGTTAACTGCTATAGTTCCAATTAATGCTCCTTCACTATGGCCTATTACCACAACCTTATTAAATCTGTTATCCTTCTTAAGCTTTTCTATCCAGCTTATTACATCATTAACATAATCCTCAAATACCAAATCCTCTTCCTTTTCAACCAAAGATGCACTTTCTCCTATTCCTCTCTTATCGAATCTCACTGAAGATATACCTTCCTTAGCTAAAGCTTCAGCTATCATCTTAAGGCTATTGTTTTCCATCGAAGTATTGTTTCCATTTCTGTCAGTTGGACCAGAACCTGCTATTATAAGAGCTACCGTAGTTCCTCCCTTATCCTTTGGCATCATAAGAGTTCCATAAATCTTTCCCTTATCCACTTCCAGATTGTATTCTTCTTCAACATAATGTAAATTATCTTCATCTCCATTTTGGCTTTTATCCTTGTTACACCCTGTTAAAGCAATAATTGATATAAAAATCAATACAAGGATGATTGCAACCCTTCTTTTCATATTATCACCACTTTCAGCTATTCCACTATACCAATATGAGAAAATGGATATATCCTCATTATGGCTTTACCAATAATATCTTCCTTATCTACAAGTCCAATAATATTGCTTCTGGAGTCAAGGCTATTGGTCCTGTTATCTCCCATCACAAATACCTTACCTTTAGGAATCTTATCTATTCTTATGTTGCCTGGAGTTACACTTCCATTTATATATTCTTCATCAAGTCTAACATTATTTACAATTACACTTCCGTTTTTTACAATAATGCTATCTCCTTCTACAGCAATAACTCTTTTAATTAACTTCTTATACTTTCCTACTCTCCACTTGGCTAATGTATTTAAACCAGCTACATCATCTTCATTTACTTCCAGATCAGTTTTCAGTACTACAATATCACCTTTTTTTACTTTTCCATTAATATTATAAGTTATTAGAAAGTCTCCATCTTCCAATGTAGGGTTCATAGAATTCCCAAATACCTTTGTTCCTCCAATGAAGGAACTAATTGCAAGTGCTAAGACTATAGCAATGCCAAATGACTTTATCCATTCAATAATCTCTTTCTTCATACTTTTCACCTTCTTTAAATATATTCTAATCCCTTTTATAACTAACACATTAAGCAATATGATATTATATACCAATTATATTCATAAACCAAGGTATCAAAAATACGCTTATTATACCTGCTACAGTTATAGATAATGAAGATAAAGCGCCTTCTACTTCTCCAATTTCCATTGCTTTAGCAGTTCCCAGTGCATGTGATGCTGTACCAAAGGCTACTCCCTTTGAAATTCTATTATTAATTCTAAATAACTTGAATACATATTCTCCTAATATATTTCCACCTACACCTGTTACTGCTGTAAAGATTACTGCCAAGTGGGGTAATCCCCCTATGCTTTTTGCAATCTCTAAGGATATAGCAGCTGTTGTGGATTTTGGAAACATTGATATCATTATGATATCCTCAATTCCAAAAGCTTTACACAGTATAAATATGGTTACAAGACCAGAAATACTTCCTACCGTTATTCCTACTAATATTGAGATCCATTTTCCCTTTAAAAGGTGTATATTTTTATAGAGGGGAACTGCTAATACAACTGTTGCAGGAGCAATAAAAAAGCTAATTATACTGCCACCCTTATTGTATGTTTCATAGTCTATGTTAAGGTTAATTAAAAACAATATAATAAGAGCTGTTGATACAAGTATTGGATTAAAAATAGCCTTTTTAGTCTTTTGATTAATATATTTGCCAATGAAGAATGCAATTATTGTAATAGTTACCCCAAATAGAGGCGATTCAAAATACTGGCTCATACATTACCCTCCTTCTTGCTCTTGTCCATAAGCTTATCAATATACTGGATAACAGCTCCTGTTACTCCCATTACTACAATTGTAGATATTATTGCTATCAAAAGCAACTTTGCCCATACATCCTTTATCTGGCTCAAATATACCATAACACCAACATTTGCAGGAACAAAGAATATGGAAATATTGTCAAGTAGTACATTCGTTATACTCTCAACCCATTTTAACTTTATAACCTTCAAAAGCAATAGAACTAGTAGTATTATCATACCTAATATTGTTCCAGGTACGAAAAGATTAAATTTTGACTGTATTATTTGCCCTATAGACAGTATCAATAATACAATGCCAAGCTGCCTTAAAGTCTTCAACATACTTCCCCCCTATTTTGCTATTTTATCTTAATTAGCATTACACATTCTATATAGTCAATATCATATTGCCCATTTAACTGGTCATACTGACCAGAAACACTTGTTATTATATATTTAACCTGTAAATTATTATTTTCATCAGTGAATGTAGCTTCTTCTAGGCTTAACATATTTTGAGATTCCTTACTCATATAATTATTACTTTCCAGTATGTTCAACACATTATCCTTCAAATCCTTTTCATACAATAGGTCATCTCCTTCTGTTATTCTAAATACGCTATTGTCACTAAATGACATTGTTAAATTATCTATTTCCCTATCTTCACCTAATAAAGCATTACTGTTTACAAAATAGTCAAATTCCTTAACCTCTAGTACATTAGCTAAATTATATTCCGTACCAATATAGAAATAGCTACTATCAGTTAGTTTTTTTTCTGTAAATGGAAAGCCAAATACAGTCTTCATATCTGTATCAGTAAGCTTAAAGCCTTCATCTAAAACCTTCACATCTTCGAGAGAATGATTACTGTCAAAGTATCTTAAAATCATGCTTATTTCTTCTTTATCTTCTGTTGATATGTCGCTTTTAGCTATTATATCATTTCCTTGAAGCATTCCATTTCTCTTAAGAATAGATTCAAGCCTGTTATTTTGGCTGAACTTTGCTACATTGAAACTGCTTAAAGGTCCAAATACGGAAATTAATGCAACTATTGCCAATGATACAGGAATAATAATGTTTTTTTGATTCCTTTTGAATGAAAAATATATCATTATGCATGTTACCCATAATCCCATTACGATACCATAATACCTGTTTTCTGTTAATCCATATGCATTTACCCTAATGCCTATGGCTATAAACATCATCACCAAAATTGGAATTATGAATATAGGGAAAAGCTTTTTAAATTTTTCCGCCCATCTGTTATCCTTTAAGATAGGAGTAATGAAAAATATTACTACAACACTTACTATTGAATACCACAAAACTAAGTGGGATACTAATCCCTGTGGCCAGTTTCTTGTAACCAATATTTTCAAAAAATATACATACAAGATCAAAGAATATACTGTAATTAAAGGCATTACTATATATAATAACAGTACTTTCAATGCCTTTGGATAATCCTTTTTGTAGCTTTCAGATTCCACTAGAGGAATCCTTGCAAGAAAATATGAAGGAGCAAATATTCCTCCAATTATTATAAATGTATATATTGTAAATTTTTCAGGAATGTCTATATCAAATAGCTGATTTATTGTAAATAGAATTATTACAATACCTAAAAATAGGACAAAGGAATATATCATTGTCAATAAAAAACTTGATAGTACGTCTATCACGTAGCTTTCATATCCTTCCTTCTTCCTAATCCAAGGTATAAATGCAAAGGCTAGGTACAAGAATACTGAAACTCCTATATATTTAGAAATGCTTATCCAATTGATTTCATCCAATAGCAGGAAATAATATAGTAGAAGAAAAATGGCTCCAATTACATATCCTAATACTTTATTGATAGGTTTTATTTCTTTCCTTCTTTCAAGTATTAGATTTATGCATGCAGATATAGGAATCCCCATTGCTAGTATCAAGCATATTCTAGTCAAAGCATCCCTTACATCAAGTGTTAAATCAGAGTATTGTTCAATTAATAAAATCAGCATTACAACCAGTGCAGTAGATACCAAAATTGTTGCCGGAAATCTTCTAAAGCCATTTTTTACAGTATTTACAATACTACCAAGCCTATTTCCTAATTTCATTACCATTTCCTCCTATTAGCTTTTTCTTAATTTTATCATAATTTATTATTATGTAAAATACTATAAATATAGCACAAAACCTCTTACTTATTAGGTAAGAGGTCAATACTATTTGCTGACTAATTCCACCAATTTTTCCTCAATATATTCTTTAAAATCCTTGTCTCCTATAGTCACCTTTCCTTCTTCATATAAACTAGGCATGATTTTGAAGAAATTAATTATAAGCTTATTCTCATCTATATAGTATTCGTCCATATGCCCAGGTATAAATATTACTTCTAATTGCTCATATTTTGTGTTGCTATTAATACTATTTAACTTGTCAACTAAGTCTGATAGGTTCAAAACCTTTACTGGATGTACCATCATATTTGTAAATTCCAAATCCTCCAACATCCACATATTGTTATTCCAAAACTTTCTTTCAAGCTTACTTTCGCTGTTCAATATTTCCCTATTTGAAATAGCACTAAGCACCCTTCTTACCGAATCCTTGTTGAATCCATCCTTATATAAGTACTCCATTTCCTTGAAATCGGCTATACTTATTATATAAGGCTCTCCTACCTTTTCCTTTTCACTGGTTGCTTGCCAATAGTAGAGCATAGCTTCTATTACATCTAAATTAACCTTAATTGATTTTATCATATTAACACTCCTGTCTATTTAATGTATACTGCTCTCAATTATTACACATATCACAAAATTTATTCTCTACTTAATATTTGCTTACTATAAATTTATTATGTATTTTTTCCTTTCAATAGAATTCTTCTACTTTTGTTTCAAAATACCTATTCAAATCATAAGGAGTAAAAATTCCCTTATCTGTAACTACACCGCTGACTAAATGTGGTGGAGTAATATCGAAGGATGGGTAGTAACCTTTTACTCCTTCTAAGGTATTCTTTATGCCTCTTGCTTCAAGGACCAAGCTAGGATCTCTTTCCTCGATTGTTACCTGTGAAATATTTTTATATTCTCTATCTGGGATTCCTGTTACAAAATAAGGTATACCATGATATTTCGCAACAATTGCTATTTGGTAGGTTCCAATTTTATTAACTACATGACCATCCAAAGATACGGCATCTGCAGCTGATGTAAACAGGTCTATTTTTTTTGTTACCATTGTATAGGCAGGCATATTATCTGTAATTACAGTTGTGTCAAATCCCATGTCATGTGCAACGCTGGCAGTAAGTCTAGCTCCCTGAAAATATGGTCTCGTTTCAGGAACGAATAGCTTTATAGCATTTCCTCTTTCTCTACATACCCTTAATGACATCCCTACAATGGTCTCTCCAAAACATTGGGTCATTATATGGCCTTTATCTGGAAACAAGTCTACAAGGTATTCTGCTACTCTTTCCATAGTTGAATACCTGTGATTTAACGAATCTATAGTACGGTTAAATATAGCTTCATCAACTCTTTTGCCTTCTTCCATAGCAATTCTAGCTACATTAAGGCATCCTTCTGTTACCTTAATCATTCTGGTTGCAGTAGTTGGTCTTGCGTGGGATAGAGTGTAAGCTGCCTTTTTCAAATATTCCCACATATCTTTTCTGTTCATATTCCTGCATTCATATGCTGCCAAAGCCATACCCATGCCTGCAGCTGTATAGGGCCCTGCACTTTGAGTAACCATGTCATGAATTGCTTGTGCCACCTCCTCATGGCTTGAACAGGTTACAAACTCCAACTTTGTAGGGTACACTCTTCTATCCAGAATTCTAACCTTTCCATTCTCATACCAGGCAACATTTTCATATCTTAATATGAAGGCTAATCCTTCATCTTTCCTTATCACAGTATCTCTCCTTTATGATTACTATATTTCTTTAACAATTTCACCAATAAGCTTTCTGAATTTTTCCGATGCTTTAGCCCCTGTTTCATCAACTTCCTCTGATGTAACTGGTTGATCAAGTATACCTGCTGCCATATTAGTAATGAGAGACAGTCCCAGTACCTTCATTCCACAATGAGCAGCTGTAAGAGCCTCTGTAACAGTAGACATACCTACTGCATCTCCACCTAATATTCTTATTGCTCTAATCTCTGCTGGTGTCTCAAACTGAGGTCCAGGACAGAAAAAGTATACGCCTTCCTGTAGGTTTATTCCAATTTTATCAGCACACCTTTTTGCCAAATCACGCAAACTCTTCGTATACATATTGGAAACATCAAAAAATCTTTCTCCAAACTCCTCAAGATTTGGTCCTCTCATTGGGCTTGCACCCATTAGTTTAATGTGATCCTTAATTATCATTATATCTCCAGGTTTATATGATGTATTTACTGCTCCAGCAGCATTCGTTAAAATTATTGTCTCAACTCCTAACAGGTGAAGTACCCTTACTGGTATTACCAATTCCTCAAAGTCATATCCTTCATAATAATGAAATCTACCTGACATACAAACTACCTTTTTCCCATTTAATTCACCAAGTATTAATTTTCCTGCATGGGATTTCACTGTGGATACAAGAAAATTGGGAATATCCTTGTAATCTATGACAACAGGATTTTTGATCTCTTCAGCCAATGGCCCCAAGGAACTTCCTAGTATCATAGCTATTTCAGGTTTAAAGTCAATCCTATCCAATATGTAATCTGCACTTTTCTTAAAATATTCATAATCAAATTTTCGTTCCATTTTTCACTACCCTTTCTTCTGATTTTACAATAATTACATAACCCTTCTCTTAATAGAATTATACCATAATATGGCCATTATACATATTATCCTTATATAGCAATTTAATCTGCACTAATAGAAGTAAAAGTATCTTGCTGATTAGATAAAAAAAGCCCTATTTTTTCTAATAGAGCTTTCAAATATACATCTAACAATCCTATTATTAGTTTTATCTGTTTAGAAAAGCTTTCAATTTGGCTATGAAATCTTTTCCCTTTTCACCATCATGATAGTCTTTAGGTACATCAATTAAATTGAGTCTAATGCCTGACTTATAAGTCAAATCAAGTAACTCTTCCATAAGAACTCCTCTATTTCCCATTATACTGCAAGATGGACTATGGTTTATACCTATTAATCCTACTATTTCATAATCATTTTTTAAATACTCCTTCAAAATATTAACTACATCTTTAGAAATTTTTCTGCATAGCTTTCTAAAATCTTCAGTATCGTATTCTGTTTTTGTCATTGGTTTCCTTTTTAGTCCTAAATATCTATATTCTGGACATGGCATTTGATGAATTCCTATTCCATAATTCATTATTTCATTTATTATATCCTTATATGGTCCTTTTGCTCTGGCTAATGGTTGAACCACAGCATTTTGATTCAATATACAATGTGAAATAAAAATAACTCTCTTGCTTCTTTCCATTTTTAGCTCCTTATATATCCATACAAAGTGAAATGCTTATAAAAATTATAATATATGTATGATAAAATGTAAAATTAATCTATTTTTTAGTAAAAAAAAAGCCCTATTTGATCTTTCAAATAGAGCTTTTACCTATGTATCTGGCAGCGTCCTACTCTCCCAGGCGGTCTCCCGCCAAGTACCATCGGCGCTGAGAGGCTTAACTTCTGTGTTCGGTA
>Ga0134092_1003241_pt1 | contig 11206 bp, 10 predicted proteins | sample 3_6taG_FD_94454 | JGI IMG/M metagenome (GOLD analysis project Ga0134092, IMG submission 94454) | Switchgrass degrading microbial communities from high solid loading bioreactors in New Hampshire, USA - 3_6_20_6_A3 metaG | ecosystem: Engineered > Bioreactor > Semi-continuous > Anaerobic >...
TATCATGAAATCTTCAGGAGCTGTAATGCAGGAAGCAAATCGGATATTTGGTTCAATAAATGCGCCAAATGTTTATTTGTCTATATTATTCTTTCTCCTTTTCTGGACGAAAGCGGCATGCAAAGAATATTCGGCGAGAATTTATTGGATAAAATTGAACTGAAGCCCATATTTAATAGATTAATCGGAATTATGCCGGAAAAACCATTTGAGTGTGTCGGAAGTTACAATGAGGTTAATGCGGCCTTGCAAACACTTATAAAGCAATATCAGGAAAGAAGCATTCCTTTACCTGCACTGCTTAAATATTACAGTGAACTGGACGGGATTCAAAAATACAGCCTTGAAGAGTATTGCAGGAGCTTTGACAACAATAACTTAATTCCTGAATTTTTTTTAAATTTACTAAAGGATATGGAGATAAGGCAATGATAGAACTGTTAACCAATATAGTAAAAAACAAAAAGGTACTTATTTTAGGCTTCGGCAAAGAAGGGCAATCTACATATAAACTGTTAAGTAAGCTTAATGTTTGTGAAAGAATTGACATATCAGACATAAAAAAGCCGGATTATAAATTTAATTCAGAAACTAAAGTATATTCGGGGGATACATATCTTGACTGCCTTGATTTTTATGACATTGTATTTAAAAGTCCCGGTATAATTTTAACCAAAGAAATACATGAGTATAAATGTACAATAACTTCCCAAACGGAGGTATTTTTGGCTGCCTACAACAGACAGGTGATAGGAATAACGGGAACAAAAGGGAAAAGTACCGTATCCACACTGCTTTATCATGTTTTGTCAAACAGCAATGTAAAGTGTATACTAGCGGGAAATATCGGCACGCCTGTATTTGATGTGATCCAGGATATCGAAAAAGACACTGTTATAGTTCTTGAGCTTTCCTGCCATCAGCTTGAATATTGCAGCTATTCACCGGCTACTGCCGTACTTTTAAATATTTATGAAGACCATCTTGACCATTACAGAAGTTTTGAAGATTACAGGAAAGCCAAAAAGAATATATTTCTTCATCAACGCCCTACGGATACATTATATTGCGGCGATGATGTTTTATTGGATAAGAGCGAAATTAAATCCCGCGTATTTTATATAAACGCAGATATTTTGCCTTTTAAATCCTTTGAAAGTATCGGAAATATAAAATTAAAAGGTTTACATAATTTAAAGAATTGCGCTTTTGTTTATGTAATCAGCAAAAACTTTGGGGTTTCGGATGAGGAATTTATAAGCCTCTTGCAGTCGTTCAGGCCGTTAAAGCATCGGCTTGAATTTATAGGAACAAAATATGGGGTGGAATATTATGACGATTCTATTTCCACCACCGTTGAATCCACCATTAATGCAATTGAAAGCATTGAAAATGTGGAGACTGTTATTCTTGGAGGCATGGACAGGGGAATAGACTATACTCACTTAATTGAATTTTTGCTTGGCAGCAAAATTAAAAATATTTTGCTGATGTATGAATCCGGCAAGCGGATTTTCGAGCTATTCCAAAAGAAAGCCGATCGCCATAACAAAAGGATTATATATTGTTCCGATTTGGCCCAGGCAACACAAACCGCCCAGAATTTGACTTCAAAAGGGGCTGCCTGTTTGCTTTCCCCGGCATCGGCCAGTTACGGGCATTTCAGGAATTTTGAAGAAAGAGGAGATGCTTTTAAAAATCTGATATTTAATAACTAGGCAATATAAAGCAGATGATAACATCCTGTACATTTACCCGAAGATTCGTGATAATCTATCGGGTAAATGTTATATAAGGATAAGTTGGAGTATAATGGCATTTCAGAGCGATAATTAAAGTGAAGTTTGGTCTGAAATGCTTTTTTATTTATCTGCAGCTGGTCAGGAATTATGCTCAGAAATTAAGCTAAGCAGAAAGAAAAAAATACATAGATAAACATTCTTTAGTAAAATTTCAAGTGATTTTTATCAGCCTGTCTTATCACTAATAATCCAATAAAATTAATTTCATTTTTAAATATTTCACAATAAATTAACAGCAAGAAAGTGTATAAAAATGTTGAAAAATGGATAAACGTCTGTTATTATGACAATGAATTCCAGAAGCAAAATATAAATTACGGAACCAAACCTATAAATATGAATTGAAAAATAATGTTATAATCAATCGGTAGTACATGAAATGATAAAGCATATAATTATAAAAAATAGTACATAAGTATTACTTGAGGAAAAATGCTGGAAAATAAAGTTGAATTTGTTATATTTTATAAAACAACAGGGGTGGAACACAATGCTTAAAAAATTTAACACAAAGGTTATGGGACTGGCAATAGCTGTGGGCGCAGTAATCGGTATTATTTTTTTTGTACCGGTTTTCAAATCTACTCCGGAAAAGACCCTAGTCCAATATACCAAAGCATTGGAAAAGGGTGATCGGAATAAAATCAAAAAATTATTGGCTCCGGAGTCGCAGTTTATATTTGAAGGGTTAAGTTTGATTATGGATGATTTTTTTAAAGAAAATTCATCAAATGCTAAAACAAAAGTTGTTGTTGACAACATAATTTATAACGACGACAGAAGTACGACCGAGGTAAGTTATTACCTTATAACAGAGAGCAAAGAAGATAATAGGGTGGAAACAGATTATGAAACAATAAGCATGATCAAAACAAGCCGGTTATATGGGATATTTGAAGATTAAGGAAGCAATAACGGAAAGAAATGCTTTCGGTCAAGAAGTTCCGGTTATAATCATCGGTAAAATAATGCATTTTATGAGAAAAAAGCAATGTCCTGAATGTAAAAGTTATATAGACTATAAGGTAAAATATTGTACGAGATGCGGAGTAAGATTAGAAGAAGTAAGATTAGAATCGGAAGAAATTGAAAATATAAGTTAAAAGGAGAGTATTATGAAGAATAGTAAAAAAATCAGTTTTAAAACTTTAATAAAGGTTATAACGTTACTGTTGATGGTTATGTTCTTTGTACCCTTATTTACCGTATCATGCCAGGGACATAAGTTTAGCTTCAGCGCAGCAAGATTATCAACAGGGTATACATATGAGGGACGGCAAATAGTAAAACCTTATATCGTATGCAGTCTGCTTTTTATTCTTCCAATCGTTGTTTTTGTGGCAAGTATCATAATAAAAAATAGCAGGTTATTGGGCGGAATCGGTTCCATATGCGGATTAATAAATATGATCCTTCTCATAGGAATTATATCAAAAGCCAAATCTGAAGCTGAAGCCAATTATATGAATTTCAATATCGGTTTTGGGTTTTATTTAAGCTTAATACTTAATCTGATTTTTGGCTGCATATCCTTATATGCGCTGATAGGGAGCGGCAATAATATACTGGTATTGCAAAATATAGATGTTTCTGATACAGTGACCAGGGTATGTGCCCAATGCGGATCTTTGCTAAAACCAAAAGATATTTATTGCGGTGAATGCGGTACCAAATATGAAGAAACATTTAATAATTACAGCCAGCAAAGATTTTGTATTAAATGCGGGAAGGAATTGAGGACAGGAGATAATTTCTGTACAAATTGCGGAAGTAAGGTTGAAAAAAGCGTTTAAGACTGCCTTTTAAGACTTTGACGAATCTTGAACTATAAATTGCAAAACCGGTTAAAAATATATAATTGTGAAAATATGTTTGCTTAATCAGGCCATTGATAGCATCCGGCTTCCTCCTTGCGCGAATAGTTCGCATTCAAGTATCCGGATTAAATTATAGGATGCTGTCAATGGCATTTTGTATATCGTATCTTTTAGAGGTCAAATTTTTTAAAGTTTTAAAGTGCAAATTAAAAGGGCATATCATACAAAATTAGTTTTTAGTGATAGGCCCTAAATTTTTGCTCATTGTAGCTTTTATATTTTTTGCCTCTTCTGTTCTTTCAGTTTGAAATCCTTATAGGTAGTCTTCAATCGAAGATCACTGGACAACTGTCGCTGACTGTAAAATGCTTTAATTCCTTATAGGTAGTCTAAAAACCTCAAACTTCATGGGAAATCGCAAAAGAATACATTTCTGTTTCAATTCCTTATAGGTAGTCTAAAAACTCATCTGGCAATCCATTTCGGGGATATTCCAATCGTGTTTCAATTCCTTATAGGTAGTCTAAAAACTAACGACATCGAAACTAAAGTATTAGAAGAACTTTTGTTTCAATTCCTTATAGGTAGTCTAAAAACTTAAGCTGCCAGCGTTTTTAGGAGCTATTATGCTCCGTTTCAATTCCTTATAGGTAGTCTAAAAACATCTTACCAGATTCATTTATCCGCAATCCATTTATTTGTTTCAATTCCTTATAGGTAGTCTAAAAACATGAACAACAAAAATATGAACCTTTTTGGACAAAATGTTTCAATTCCTTATAGGTAGTCTAAAAACTAAAGATTATGCGCATGATAAAATCCAGTGGATCACGTTTCAATTCCTTATAGGTAGTCTAAAAACTAGAGAAGGTAAATTATTATATACTATAATGAAACTTGGTTTCAATTCCTTATAGGTAGTCTAAAAACCATGCATCCTTGACAGCACATTGTTCTACTTTTACTAGTTTCAATTCCTTATAGGTAGTCTAAAAACATAATGTTGATAATCTGAAATGGAAAATATTGATAAGTTTCAATTCCTTATAGGTAGTCTAAAAACTCTTTTTTTGGTTCTTCTGTGGTTTCGATTTCTTGGGTTTCAATTCCTTATAGGTAGTCTAAAAACGCATTTTTGGTATTGACAAATCGCATAGTGAGATTTATAAGTTTCAATTCCTTATAGGTAGTCTAAAAACTTAAACCCCCTATATATTAATAATTTCTAATTTGTGTTTCAATTCCTTATAGGTAGTCTAAAAACTTGCATCCTGCGTCAATCCTGCTTTATTACTGATTTGTTTCAATTCCTTATAGGTAGTCTAAAAACGCACATTGACTGTAAAAGCACTTGATACAGCACCTTAGTTTCAATTCCTTATAGGTAGTCTAAAAACTTATGACCGCAGAGCCATACTTAACAATCTCGGTGCCGTTTCAATTCCTTATAGGTAGTCTAAAAACATAACGTCACGCTGAACAAAGTTATCCGAGAAATGACGTTTCAATTCCTTATAGGTAGTCTAAAAACTAGCTTAGGAGAGGCAGTGGCCATAGCTCAGAAAAACGGGTTTCAATTCCTTATAGGTAGTCTAAAAACCCATCAAACAAGCATAAATCCTGGTTTTTTTTAAACTTTTATTTGCAATAAAATTTAATAAAAATTCCGTTAAGACTTGATATTGCTAAATTTTGCTTTTCGTCGATCTCCGGGGGTTTTTACGCTATCGGACATCGACGAAACCTGTTTTTATTGTTTTATGTGTACATAATACTTTGTGAAAGCCGGCTATTAATTATAATAAAGAATAAATAATGGACATATTCAAATATTAATCTTTATAAGTGTAGCACTGCATTTTCAATGATTTGTCCCAAAAGAGATGATATAAGTTGTATATTTGAGAAAGCAAATGGTTTAAATTTTCTTTACTTATAGATAGTACGACAGATTATTAAGAAACAGAAATTTCTTAAGCAAATATAAGTTATACATTATTATATAATTTTATATTGTATGTAATTATATGTCAACATATTTCACAATGAGTTATTTTATCCATAAAATAAGTACCTCCAAAACATAGTTTTTTCGACATTTGCACTATCTCAAAAACTAATCAGTTATGAGGCACTCATTATCCTTTATGTTTCTTATTTCTTCCAAACTGATTTATAGAATAAATAAAGAATAAAAGCTAAACATAAAAATCTTTCTGTATTATTGGTAACTTGCATTTACCGTAATAAATATCTGAAATAGAAAATCAATTTTATAGAATATGAAATCCTATGTTTATAAATATCCCCTAAAACCACGGCCGATAATTTCGCTTGTGTTTGTAATCAAAATAAAGGCATCGGGATGGTTCTTTTTAATATATTGCTGAAGCTGTAAGGCTTCAGAACGGGACATTACGGTCAAAATTATTTTCTTTTTGTGATCCGTGAAAGCCCCTTTGGCGTCATAAACGGTGGCACTCCTGTTTAAATCTTTTATTATGAAGTTGCATATGCTGTCAGCTTCATCGCATATAACGGTGAAATATTTGCATAGATTTAATGCTTCAACAATATTGTCAACAACAATAGATTTGATGATCAATCCCGCAAGGGAAAGCAAACCTGTTAACATGCCGAAGATAGGGAAGGTCAAGAGGGTAAGAACTATATCGGTTGCAAGTAAAGCCTGTCCGATATTGATATTGGTTTTCCTCTTTAAAAGCATAGCTATGATATCCGTACCGCCTGTGGAACTGCCCAGGTTAAAGAGGATGGCAGCACCCACTCCGGGCAGGACAACCGCAAAAAACAGTTCGATAACGGGTTCATTGGTAAAGGGGTGATCCATCGGGCTTAATATTTCCAAAACCTTTAATCCTAAGGAGAGGATAAGGCTTCCGTATGTAGTTTTTACTCCGAAATCCTTGCCGAATACAATATATCCCACAATCAAAAGTGCAATATTTATAATTAGTACGATTGTGCTTGACGATATTTTGCCGCCTAAGACACTGCTTAGTATAATACCGACACCGGTCACGCCACCGATACTGAAATTATTCGGAAACTTAAAATAGTATACGCCCACGGTAACTAACAGGGCTCCGATTGTAATCAATACATATTCTTTAATTATATCTGTTTTACTGTTTTGGTTTGTCTTTTTATTCATATTATTATATCTCCGGAATAAGTACAAATTTGGATTTAAGTTTAAGCATATTTCTTTTTAATATATCGGAGGCTGCTACATAAATAAAAATAGTTAAAAAATTTCCTGCCTGATATACATTACTATAATAATACGAAATATAAAAACATGCAAAAATAATTTTTAGGAAATTTGTGCCAACAACAGTAATGTATAATTGTATGGATCAAAAAAACTGGAAAAAATTTATTTGAATGTTATTAGAATTATTTCAATGGTTTGCGCCAAGACAGCAGTGAACGTTACTAAGTTCGTAGCGAATTTTTTATTTATAATTTATTATATAGCTATAGCTTAAGTTATAGTTCAGCTTACTTTCTTTTATTGAACAATAAGGTGTAATAATAATAAATGCAGACTATGGTAACAAAGAAACCGGCTATTACATCACTTAAAAAATGGGCCGCCAGTGCTACCCTGGATATGGCAACAAGGCTTCCCCATACGACAGCCAGGACAAAAAACAATTTTGGCCTTATTCTTTTATAATAGGGTGCAAAAACATAAAAAGCAACCATTGTAAAACTGTTGGCCGAATGGCCGGACGGAAACGATTTATATTCCTGATTGTCGGCAGGGCCGGCAATTTCAAACCAGTAACGGAATTCATCAAATCCGGAAATACTCCTCATTCTTGGCCTTCCCCATATATCTTTCATAATACTGACAAGAAGCATTTCCGAAATTATCACTAAAATTAAGAATATAGCATGTTTCCTGAACTTCTTTAATTTTGGCTCGTATTTAGGTGCTGCCGCCGTTATGCAAATGCTTATCAAAGATGCAACAGCGGCAACGGTAGCTTTAATATTGCGGGAAATTGGGCTTTTTATTATGTCATATATGTAGCGTAATGGTATTATTAAAATTACATATACACATAAAAATGAAAAGAAAAAGCCGGTTATTAAGCAAAAAATTTGCCAAACCCTGTTGGTTTTTTTATGCACAGAAAATAATATGACGGTACCGACCAGCAATCCCCAATAGGCTGGCTGTTCACCGAAAACATAAAAAAACTGTGCCCATAGAGATTCTCGGTTTTGCAATAGAAGGGATATATTATAATCAATCTTTCCAAATGCCAGAATTACCAGCGAAATTGCAACAAGAATAAAACTTCCGATTGTAAAATTTTTGAATAAGTTTTTATTAGGCATATAAATCTCCGTTTTATATTAATTGCTACATAATAAATGTATGCAGGCAATATTATATATTTTAAATAAATTTGTTAGTATTTCCAACTCATTATATCAATTTGATAATGGATATTTCATATACTGGATTTTATTGGATATATTAATTTGGTATTTACAATTAAAAGCCAACGCGGATCTGGCCTGCTATGAAAATACCAAATTTTATTAACTGGTACACATTGGCCAAAAACGTCTGTCATCGACCAGAATGGCGGATAAAATATTAATGTTTGAAACGGAATGGTCATCGAAGCAGCAGATCAAAATACCTTGATGAAAATTAACGGAAAATACGCCCAAATGTTCAGAATGCAGGAGGAGAGGTACAGAAGAGTGTTTAATTGATAAAAGAAAGGAAATGGCAAGGAAAGCCATTTCCCAAATGTTATATAAAGAAATGTAACCTTACAGGATTTTTGTCATAACTGTTATTTATCTGCACACATACTTGCACACATTATATTTAATCATTTGTTTTAGGAATGTTTATAAAATATCTGCTATGTATGAACCATATGTAGGAAATGCTTACCAGAAAGAATAGTCTAAACAGCATCTGAAAGCTCCAACATACAACTGCTTTCTTCTAAAAGCTGTAAAGCATAAAGTTTAATATTATCTACCTTATCATCCCAGGCGTTTTCATCATTCACATTTTCACCTTTAAATAATTTATTAATTATTTTATTTATGATTCTGCTTGCAGCTACTGAGTGGCAGTTATCTGGATTGCTAGTATCTGCTTCCCTGAATATCTCTTTAATCTTTTTCGCATTGGGCCAATATATTAATTCAACTAACTTTGCTCGATATTCCAAATCAACTGATGTTATATCGGGATACTTTTTCTTGTCGAAAGCGTGTTGGGCTTCATGTTTTAGAAAAGATATGTTGAAGGCATCCTCACTCACATTTTCGTAAGAACTTCTTACACAACATAAAGTTCCATTGTCGCCAACCCAACCGCCAGTTCCAATTCGACCAAAGGAAATAAAATCTAACCAACTGCGTGATATAAATCCATCCATCATAATGATGGTGTATGGTTCTATTCCACTTGGCAATTCCACTTCATACGTCACACTTTCTGATTTTTCCCAAATGTATGGTCCAAAATACCCTTGTGTACGTCCACCTAAATATTTGTAACCTTCTGAGTTCACTATTTTCGCAACTTCATCTTCAATATCCTTAGTTAACTCATTTTTTTAATCACAAAATAACCATAATTTATTAAGGAGTTTTTCTTCAAATTTGTTCCAGAATATATCTCTATAATAATCTTGATATATATAGTCTAAATTCTTAAGTGTTTCATTTTCAGTCCTATTATAATATTGACCATTTATGAATATATCTGTATACATTTCTAACCAATCTTTTTTTTAGGAAATTTACATAAGATAAGTAACAGCATCATGTAATTTGCCTTTCAATAGAAAATAGACAAATTCATTTTTATCAAAACATGTCATATTATGTATTCCTTCCCAGTTAATATATCAATATCTTAAGAATAGATTTATTTTTACGTAAAATTTCTTGCACACATATTTAATCAACAAAAAATCGCCAACCTTTAATTCATAGAGGTTAGCGACTGTTTTCAATTAAGCGCGAGACGGGATTCGAACCCGCGACCTTCGCCTTGGCAAGGCGACGCTCCACCCCTGAGCCACTCGCGCATATATTATGACGTGCCACTTCACTGCCTTTCGGCAACTTACTGTTTTTCGTGAGCACGTATCATAATATACTATAGAAAAAGGGGTTTGTCAATACCTCAAAATTAATTTTTTAAATTTTTCTTATTTTATAAATAATTACAATAAATCAAGCAATTAATACAGTTAATACATATTCGTTGTTCTGGAATGATTTGTTTTTAATGGCATCCAATTTGGTAATTTTTGCGTCAATCCAGAGTTCATCGGCTGCAATCATTAGGTTAGCCAACATAATTCCCATGTCGATCATTTTCATCTTATCCAAAGGTTTGGCAAACCACGGGTTTTTCTTGGCAAACACATGAATACGGTTTTTATATACAACAAACCGCCAGGGTTGGTTATTTAAACTTGACGGAGCCAGCCGCGCCGCTTCAAGCAGTTTATGGATATTTGAAGAAACCTCTTCCTTATAAACTACAAGTTCGATTTCCGGAAGGCGTTTTGCCAGGGAAGGGTCTCTATATACAGGCTCCTTGGATTTTCCGAAAGCAAGGGATATTACATAATCGTATTTCATTGTTTTTTTAAGTGCTCTTCCCGGATTTGCAGCTCCCAGAAAACAGGTTCCGAGCCCTTTAGATTCTATATATAAACTTAACTGCTGCATGAGATAACCGGCATTCAGCAGATAATCTTCGGTTTTTTCCGATGAAAGGCAGATGTAGTAAGGAGCCTTAACGGCTAACGGCCCGTTAAAACCCTGTTTTTGCTCAATATTGCTGACCAGCTTGAATTCAACTTTTGTATTCTCGATTAACATCGGCAAGTTGTCAGCAAATTTCAGAATATCTTCAATTATTTCCCAATCTATTCTTTCCTGATAATAATTCCTGATGCTCTTTCTGGAGAAGATTGTATCAAACATATTCATAAGACATACCCCGCTTTACTGATTTGATGCTAAATTTTCAAGTTCTCTTTTTCTATAATATAACGCTGAGACACCATAATATTTTTTAATCAATTTGCTGAAATGGTAGGTGGGCTTTTTCCAGCCTGATTTTTATCAGATAGTTAAACGGAGATTCCAATTTGGCGTGATCATGATCATGACAAACACCGTTTTTTGTCATTTTATATTTTGACACATAAAAACGGTGGGATTGAAGTCGTTATAAGTCAGATCATAATCAATGGCCACAGAACTCACCTCTTTGGCGGCCGGTAAATGCCATTAATTCTTATGTTAAAGACTATTTATAATATGATCTCATATGATAAATTTATAACCTCGAGTTATTGAATATTATAACATTTTAGAAATAAATAAGAAAGAATAATTTTATACTAGATAGTTTAAATAAAAGTATAAAATATTTTATTTTTGGCGCTACCGTATGTTAAAATTGCTGTATAATGAACATCAAAAAGACATGATTCCTACAATTGTAAATGATAAAACTTAATGAGAATATTATGCATTCGATATATATTATAATGA
>Ga0134092_1003243_pt1 | contig 11199 bp, 10 predicted proteins | sample 3_6taG_FD_94454 | JGI IMG/M metagenome (GOLD analysis project Ga0134092, IMG submission 94454) | Switchgrass degrading microbial communities from high solid loading bioreactors in New Hampshire, USA - 3_6_20_6_A3 metaG | ecosystem: Engineered > Bioreactor > Semi-continuous > Anaerobic >...
AGAGCTTTACCAAATCTTCAATTATATTTACAATGAATATATAAGGATATAATTATAATTTTGAAAGGTTTGATAAAATTATAGGAAATCAATGTTATGGTGTTTCTATATAAGCGCGTTTCAACAAAGTTTAATTATAAGGATTTGGCTTATATCGAAATTAATAATTATGGCAATAATATAAATAAAAGGGTTATTTACGGTAATGTAAAGTTTCTATGACATTTGAGGTACTTCCTTATTTCAATCGGACAAAATAAAGAATGTATTAATTAGGCATCTGTAATGTTTGTTTAAGGAAATATTATCGGAGGAAAATTTATAAAATATGGTTAAAACAGAGACCTTGAAAAAAAACTATGAATTTGCTAGGTTGTATAAAAAAGGTAAATTTTATGCCGGCAGGTACCTGGTGATATATGTTTTAACCAATAATTACGGAATTAACAGAGTGGGCATTACAGCAAGCAAAAAAGTAGGCAAGAGTGTAAAAAGAAATCGTTTAAGAAGACTGATAAAAGAAAATTACAGAAGACTGGAACCCTGTTTAAAGCAGGGGCAGGATATAGTTATAGTTGCACGTAAATCCGAAGAATTGCCGGATTATTACGCCATAGGGAAGGAAATGAAATATCTCTTTAAAAAATTGGACGTACTTGACAAGGAGGCACAGAATTGCTCAAAAGATTGATGATATATTTGGTTAAATTATATCAAAGATATATTTCTCCTTTAACGAAACCAAAGTGCCGTTTTTATCCTACTTGTTCACAGTATGCGATAGATGCTTTATCATCCTATGGCGTATTTAAGGGAAGTTATCTTGCCGTAAAAAGAATATTGAGATGTCATCCCTTTAACCCGGGAGGATATGATCCCGTTAAATGAAATGAAAGCTCTTATTCCGGGTCATTGTTTGATTTATAAGGTTTCATAATTAATAAAGGAGTTAGAATAATGAGTTATGTTGCAGAAATAATGGGGCAAATACTTTACTTTATATATAAATTGGCTTTTAACAATTATGGTTTGTCTATTATTATTTTCACAATATTTATCAGGATATTGCTATTGCCTCTGGCAATAAAGCAATACCGTTCAACTGCAAAATTGCAGGAACTTCAGCCGCAGATTCAGGAACTACAGAGAAAATATAAGAATGACAAGGAAAAACTGAATCAGGAAATGCTTAAGCTGTATCAGGAAAACAAAGCCAACCCTACTGGAGGATGTTTACCTACTCTTATACAAATGCCGATACTTGTTTCTCTGTATTGGGTAATACAGAGTCCTTTGAGATACATGCTGAATAAAAGCACAGAAGTAATTAATAAGGCATTTGATACTATTCCTAAAGGAGCGGCTGAAATAATTACTAATATGAAGGATATTAGTATAATAAACTACTATAATAACCATCCTCAGAAAACAGGTCAATTACAAGGTTTAATTGATAAAAGTGAACTGATAGATATGAACTTTTTGGGAATTTTCAACCTGGGGCTGAAACCGGTGTTTGACTTTAACAAGTTATTTGGGAGTTTGTCATCGGAATATTTGCCGCTGATTATAATACCTATATTATGTTGGTTTACTACATTCTTATCGATTAGAATTTCTACAATAAGAACAGCTGCACAGAACACAGACAATACCGCTATGCAGACGCAGAAGAGCATGTCTTTGATAATGCCGTTTGTAACGATGTTCTTTGCTTTTAATGTTCCTGCCGGTCTTGGCCTTTACTGGATAGTAAGTAATATATTCCAGATACTGCAGCAGATTTTTATGAATAAATTTATTATAAAGAAGGAGGCAGCGAAGGAATAAATGGTTAAAAGTGTGGAAAAATCAGCAAAAACTGTACAGGAAGCTATATTGCTTGCCCTTGACGAATTGAATGTTGATGAGAGCAGAGTGGATATAGAAGTTCTTGATGAGGGGAACAAAGGATTATTAGGATTTATCGGAAGCAAAAATGCAAAGGTAAGAGTGACTTTAAAAGAAACGGGCAGCATTAAGGCAAAAAAGTTTCTGGAAGATGTGTTGAACAAGATGAATGTGGATGCCGAAATTAATGTTGAGGAAGAAAATGATACCGTACTGTATCAGATAAAAGGAAAAGATATTGGAATTATAATAGGCAGAAGAGGAGAAACATTAGATGCGCTGCAATACCTTTCCAGTCTGATAGTAAATAAAGCTGAAAATACTTATAAGAGAGTAATAATAGATACTGAAAATTACAGGCAGAAAAGGGAGGAGACTCTTGAAAAGCTCGCCAAAAAGCTTGCCGACAGGGTTTCCAGAACAAAAAAGAGCATTACGCTTGAACCAATGAATCCATATGAAAGAAGAATAATACATTCAACCCTTCAAAATAATAAATATATAAGAACATACAGTATAGGTGATGAACCTAACAGAAAGGTTGTAATAACCACGAAGTAAATATATTTTAATGTAAAAATATGGATAATAAATCAAAAACTATAGCCATAACCTGGTTATATTAGAATACGAATATATTTCTGTTATCTGATATTGATATATCATTGTGTAAATTGGGCAATATAAATCACGAGTATTCCATTGAAGTGATTTGTAGATTGTCCATTTTAATTTTACAAGCTATATAAGCTGAAAATCTGTTATATATGAGGAGATTTTATGGTAAATATGGACACAATAGCTGCCATATCTACGGCTCCCGGAGACGGAGCCATAGGTATTATTAGAATTTCAGGCAGCGAAGCTTTTGCCATAGCAGAAAAAATATTTGCAGGCAAAAAAAAATTTAATAATATTCCTTCTCATACGGTGAACTACGGAAAGATAATCAACCCTTATAATAACGGAGAAATTGTAGATGAAGTTTTGCTTTTAAAAATGGAAAAGCCTAAAAGCTTTACTACGGAAGATGTAGTAGAAATACATTGCCACGGTGGTACGGTTGTCCTGAAAAAAATACTGGAAATTGTATTAAAAGCCGGGGCCAGGATCGCCGAACCCGGCGAATTTACAAAAAGGGCTTTTCTAAACGGCAGAATCGACCTTTCTCAGGCTGAAGCTATTATAGATATAATTAATGCAAAAACGGACCGAAGTTCAAAAGCTGCGGTTGAACAGCTTGAGGGCAAATTATCCCGTATTGTAAAAGACATAAGAAAGAAACTGATTGAGCTTATCGCACATATAGAGGTTAATGTAGATTACCCGGAATATGATGTGGAGCAGCTGACAGAACGCATAATTTATGAGAGGGCTACGGAAATAAAGAATGACCTGGTAAAATTATTGAGCAGCTATGATAAAGGAAGGGTAATAAGGGAAGGAGCTAATGTAGTTATTACGGGAAGGCCTAATGCCGGAAAATCGTCTTTATTTAATGAGCTTTCCGGAAAGAGCAGGGCAATAGTTACCGATATTCCGGGGACAACAAGGGATATTATCGACGACTATATAAACCTTAACGGAATACCTGTGAGACTGATTGACACTGCGGGTATACGGGAAACTGAGGATGTTATAGAAAAAATAGGCGTACAAAGAGCGCAGGATGCTTTGGAAAAGGCAGATATAATAATATTAATGATAGACGCAACAGCCGGTATAACAAAGGATGATCTTAGTTTGCTTGAAGAAATATCGGATAAAAAATTAATTATAGTAATTAATAAAATTGATTTGTTAGATAAGCAGAAACCGGATGATGACCTTCAGAAAATTATTTCAGGAAGGAAATCCGTGGAGATATCCGTAAAAAAAGGCATAGGAATTAATGAGCTGGAATCCGAAATCGAAAAAATGCTTTTAAAAGATGCTGCAGGCAATGAAAATGATATTATTATTACTAATGTGAGACATAAAAATCTTGTAGATAAAGCATTGGACAGTACCAATGAAGCGCTTTCGGCAATAGAGAACGGTATACCACTAGATTGCGCGCTGATTGATATCAGAAATGCAGCTGAATATCTGGGAATGATTACAGGAGAATCTATAAGTGAGGATGTAGCAAACGAGATATTTGAAAAGTTCTGCATAGGTAAGTAATTTAATAATTTCAAGGTCGAAAGAAGAAAAAAGAGTAGGGGTAATTGTAAAAATCAAATACTCATTACTCAGTAAGATATATTTTTCGCAATAAATTTTTTAGTTGGATGTGAGTAATATGGAATATTTTGCTGGAGAATATGATGTAGCTGTTATTGGTGCCGGACACGCAGGATGCGAAGCAGCTCTTGCATCTGCTAGAATGGGTTGCAGAACTGTTGTTTTTGCAATAAACCTGGACAGTATAGCGAATATGCCTTGTAATCCAAGCATAGGGGGAACTGCAAAGGGCCATCTTGTAAGAGAAATAGACGCACTTGGCGGTGAAATGGCTAAAAACACGGACAAAACCTTCATTCAATCTAAAATTCTAAACACAGCCAAAGGTCCGGCGGTGTTTTCCTTACGGGCACAGGTGGACAGAAGAAAATATCAGATTGAAATGAAACATACCCTTGAAAAGCAGGAAAATCTTGATATTAAACAGGCGGAAGTTGTAGAAATAATATTTGATGAAGATGAAAAGGGCAGGAAAATTACAGGCCTGAAGACACACACAGGAGCTGTTTACAACTGCAAAGCAATAGTAATGACTACTGGTACTTACTTAAGGGGTAGAATTATTATAGGCGATGTAAGTTACAGCGGAGGACCTGATGGGCTTTTTCCCGCCAACAAACTTTCAGAATGCCTGAAAAATAACGGTATTAAGCTTTTAAGATTAAAAACGGGAACGCCGGCCAGAATAAACAGAAGAAGCATTGATTTTTCAAAAACGGAAGAGCAGCCGGGTGATGAAAGGATAGTACCTTTTTCATTCGAGAGCGAAGAAATTAATAAGGAACAGGTATCATGCTGGCTTACATATACAAATGAAAACACACATAAGATAATAAGAGATAATCTGCACAGGTCTCCGCTGTACGGAGGAATGATAGAAGGTATAGGGCCAAGATACTGTCCGTCTATAGAAGATAAAGTGGTTCGGTTCGCAGACAAGGAAAGGCATCAGGTATTTATCGAGCCAATGGGTCTTGATACAGAAGAAATGTATCTGCAGGGCATGTCAAGCAGCCTTCCTGAAGATGTGCAGATTCAAATGATAAGAACTTTGCCGGGACTTGAAAATGCATCGATAATGAGAAGCGCATATGCTATAGAATATGATGCCATAGATCCAACTCAGCTAAAGCTTTCCTTGGAATTCAAGGAGATAAGCGGCCTATTTTCTGCAGGGCAGATAAACGGCAGTTCAGGATATGAGGAAGCTGCAGCACAGGGTATAATAGCAGGTATAAATGCAGCTCAAAAAATTAAAGGTAAGAAGCCACTGATTTTGGACAGATCAGAAGCTTATATAGGAGTCTTAATTGATGACCTTGTAACCAAGGGTACACGAGAACCATACAGGATGATGACTTCACGGGCGGAATATAGATTGCTTCTAAGGCAGGATAATGCAGATTTGAGGCTGACTCCTAAAGGATATGAAGTTGGCCTTATAACTAAAGACAGATATGATAAATTTTTAAAAAAGAAAAATGCGATACAAGCTGAGATAGAAAGACTGGAAAACACTATAGTCCCTCCATCCGCAGAGATTAACGAATTGTTGGAATCCAAAGGCACGTCACCTATAAAAACAGGTGTAAAAATGAGCGACCTGCTTAAACGTCCTCAGATAAGTTATGAGGATCTGGCAGTTATAGATAAGGACAGGCCTGAACTGGATTTTGCCGTTCAGGAACAGGTGTCTGTAGCCATAAAATATGAAGGTTATATAAAGCGTCAGATGATACAGGTTGAGCAATTTAAAAAACTAGAGAACAGAAAACTTCCTGATGATATAGATTATAATGCAATTCACGGTTTGCGTATTGAGGCCCGTCAGAAGCTGAGCAGCATAAGGCCGGCCTCAGTAGGGCAGGCTTCAAGGATTTCAGGAGTTTCGCCTTCGGACATCTCTGTTCTTTTGATATATCTTGAACAGTTAAATAAAAAGAGTAATAAATAAATATTAAGTTAAATTTATAATAAAAGGTATGTGATTTTATAATATGAGCATAGCTAATATTTTAGCAGAAGGGCTGAAGGAGTTTTCATCGGATGTCAGTCAGTCACAAATAGATAAGCTTTTTAAATTTAAGGAACTACTGACAGAATGGAATAAGAAAATAAATCTTACGGCAATAGAAGATGATTTGGATATAGTAATAAAGCATTTTATCGATTCCGCAAGCATATTGCCTTATATAGAAGACAAGGATGCCAGCATCATAGATATAGGCACGGGAGCCGGGTTCCCGGGAATACCTGTTAAGATCTTGCTGGAAGACGCTGATGTAACTCTGCTTGATTCACTGGAGAAAAGAATAAAGTTTTTAAATGAAGTTATAAATCAGTTAGATTTAAAAAATATCCGGGCATTGCATGGAAGAGCCGAGGATTTCGGAGTTTTAAATGAATACAGGGAAAAGTTTGATGTTGCTGTGGCGAGAGCTGTAGCATCACTTCCGGTTTTACTTGAATATTGCCTGCCTTTTGTTAAAACAGGAGGTATATTTATAGCAATGAAAGGAAGTAATATAGATGAAATTGCTGATTCAAATAAAGCATTTGATATCCTGGGAGGAGAGCTGCAGGAAATAAAAGAGATAGTTTTGCCCGGAAGTGATATAAAAAGAAATATAATTTTAATAAAAAAATTGCGACATACACCGACAAGATATCCAAGAAAAGCAGGAAAACCATCAAAAGAACCGTTGATATAACCAATAAAATGCAGTAATATAAGGTATTTGGACGAACGATTATATGTATACAAAAAAGGAAATTGAATACATCCGGCGAATATATATTTAGTGAACAGGGATGCAAAAGTTAAACTATTACATGATAGAAGATATATATAAGTTAACTTAAGATAATCCCGGATTAATAATTCACTAAATGTATAAAGAGGATGGTGTACATATGATCGATAACAATACGCATGTAAAAGTCAATGAAAAGGACGAAAAAAACATCGTTTATATCAATATTGACAGCATACGGCCAAATCCTTACCAGCCAAGAAAACAGTTTAACAAAGCGGCCCTTGATGAATTATGTGAATCCATTATTCAGTATGGTGTTTTACAGCCCATTAATGTAAGGAAAATATCAAATAATTCTTACGAGCTGGTTGCAGGGGAAAGAAGATTAAGAGCAGCTAAACTTGCAGGCCTGAAAGAGATACCGGCTATATTGATAGACGTCGATGACAATAATTCGGCTGTCATGGCGCTGATTGAAAACCTTCAGAGAGAAGACTTAAGCTATATGGAAGAAGCTGAGGGATATAATAATCTCATAACTGAGCACGGCTTTACCCAGGAAGAACTTGCACAGAAAATAGGTAAAAGCCAATCCACAATTGCTAATAAAATAAGGCTTTTAAGGCTTCCTCCCCTTGTAAAGAAAATATTGGCTGACAATAACCTTACCGAAAGACATGCAAGGGCTTTGCTCAAATTGCACGATGAACAGCTTCAGTTAAAGGTATTAAAGATAGTATGTGAGAGAGGTTTAAATGTTAAACGAACCGAAGAGCTTATTGAAAGAGCTATAGACAAATATACACGGGTTAAAAATGAAAATGACGGAGATAGAAAAATGACCCGTTCCATTAAGGACATAAGGATTTTTGTAAATACTATAAGGCAAGCAATAGAAACCATGAAAAAGTCAGGTGTTAATGCAAAGGCCGCTCAGCTTGACAGAGGGGAATATGTGGAATTTATCGTAAGGATACCAAAGAAGTCAAGGGCTTAAAAACAAAACAATAAAAAGTATAAAGATATCAACAATATAACGCAAAAAAAGGAGAGTTTGTGGATCAGGCTCTCTTTTTTTGTGGATAAAATTATTATATATTCATTTTTACGTATTAAAAATTTCAATGATATAATATTGAGTAAATTGGATAAATTATTGGCCTGACTATTGGAAATGCTATAATAAGTAGAAAAAAGTAGACAGTTCAGACAAACTTTATTAAAATACTATATAAAGATATAAAATGATGATTGATACATGATTATTATTTATGGGCAGTAATTCTCATATGGCATGAGTATTATTGCTATGAAATTATAAATGTCATTTATGAGAAAGAGGTAAGCTTATGTCTGATGAAATTGAACTGAAGAAACAAAGGATAATACCCATAGATATTGAAGATGAAATGAAAAGGTCTTTTATATCTTATGCCATGAGCGTTATTGTGGACAGGGCCCTTCCCGATGTCAGGGACGGATTGAAGCCTGTGCACAGAAGAATACTGTATGCTATGCATATGCAGGGATTTACCTATGATAAGCCGCACAAGAAGAGCGTTGCTACTGTAGGAGAGGTAATGAAAAACTTCCATCCCCATGGAGATGCGGCTATATATGAAAGCCTTGTTCGTATGGCACAGGACTTTTCCCTCAGGCACCCTCTTATAGATCCCCACGGCAATTTCGGGTCAAGAGACGGAGATCCTGCTGCAGCTATGAGGTATACCGAAGCAAGGCTCTCAAAAATAGGTATGGAAATGCTGGCCGATATCAATAAGGATACTGTGGATTTCAGGCCTAACTTTGACGGAAGTGAGTTTGAACCCACGGTGTTGCCTTCCAGATTCCCCAACCTTCTTGTGAACGGTTCTTCCGGTATAGCCGTAGGAATGGCTACAAACATACCTCCCCATAATCTGGGCGAAGTTATTGATGGTATAGTAAAAGTAATTGATAATCCGGATATTACTATTGATGAATTAAATAAGATTATCAAAGGACCGGATTTTCCGACTCAGGGAATCATAATAGGCAAACAGGGAATTAAAGAAGCATACAGAACCGGAAGGGGAAGAATTATAGTAAGGGCAAGAGCGAATATCGAGCAGGTTTCCGGTTCAAAACAAAGGATAATTGTAACCGAACTTCCGTATCAGGTTAATAAGGCAAAGCTTATTGAGAGAATTGCTGAATTGGTTAAGGAGAAAAAAATTGATGGTATCTCTAATATAAATGACGAATCAGGGCGCGAAGATCCTGTAAGAATAGTTATTGACCTCAAAAAAGAAGCCAATGCAAATGTAGTGCTGAATCAGCTTTATAAGAATACGCAGATGCAGGACGCCTTTTCTGTTAATATGCTTGCCATAGTTGAGACACCTGACAAAAAGTATGAACCCAGAATCGTTAATTTGAGGCAGGCAATAGATTATTATATTGACCATCAAAAGAATGTTATCAGAAGAAGAACAAAATTTGATCTTGAAAAGGCGGAAGCAGAAGCACACAGATTGGAAGGACTGCGTATAGCTATCGATCATCTGGATGAAGTTATACGTATTATACGTAGTTCAAAGAATGAGAGTCTGGCAAAAGAACTACTCATTGAAAAATACAGTTTAACCGATATCCAGGCACAGGCTATTGTAGACATGAGGCTTGGAAGGCTTACTGCCCTGGAAAGAGAAAAACTTGAAAACAGGTACAACGAATTAAAGGAACAAATTAAATATTATAATGATGTACTTGCCAATGAGTATATGGTTTTAAATATAGTAAAAGAAGAACTATTGGTGATTAAAGCAAAGTATGCGGATGAAAGAAGGACTGAAATAGCATCTGATGTAAGCGAAATTGATGATGAGGACCTTATTGAGGAAGAAAATGTAGCTATAACGCTTACTCATTTTGGATATATAAAAAGGCTTCCGGTGGATACATATAAGAGTCAAAAGCGAGGCGGAAAAGGAATAACAGGCATAAGCACAAAAGAAGAAGATTTTGTGGAAAATCTTTTCGTAACATCTACCCACAATTATATATTGTTCTTTACGAGCAAGGGTAAAGTCTATCGTCTGAAAGCGTATGAAATTCCTGAGGCAGGAAGACAAGCCAGAGGAACTGCAATAGTTAACCTTTTGCAGTTGGATTCAGATGAAAAGATAACTACTGTAATACCAATTTCAGAATATAGAGAAGGCCTATATCTGGTAATGCTCACAAGAAACGGCCTGGTGAAAAAGACTGACCTTATGAAATATGACAACATCAGAAAGGGTGGCCTTGCTGCTATATCACTTTTAGAAGGCGATGAGCTTATAGATGTAAAACTTACAGACGGAGAACGAGATCTTATTGTAGTTACAAGGAAGGGTATGTCCATAAGATTCAATGAAAAGGATGTGCGCCCTGTAGGAAGAGTTTCACAGGGAGTAAGAGGAATTAAGCTTGAAGAAGATGATTATGTAATCGGAATGGATGTATGCGGAGAAAAGCCATACCTGCTGATTGTAACTGAAAACGGCTTTGGAAAGAGGACCGAGATAGACGAATATAAAGTGCAATCACGAAGCGGAAAAGGAATACTGACTTACAGAGTAACCGCAAAAACAGGAGAACTTACCGGAGTAAAACTTGTAGATGAAGATGAAGATATAATGCTGATTACATCGGACGGAACGATAATAAGGCTCAATGTAAACGACATCAGTATACTCGGCAGAGCAACCCAAGGTGTCACATTAATGAGACTGAATGAAGATGTCAAAGTTGTAAGCGTAGCCAGCACAGTAAATGAAGAAGATGAGGAAGAGACTGAAGAATAATTTAGCTGGAACGGTTAAGCAGTAAGATTAATTTAAATGCTGTATAGAATATGTAGAAGAACTACTTATATCTGTACAGCATTTTTGATTTCATCAGTAAGTATGAAGGACGATAAAAGATTTATAAAAAGAATAACCGAAGAAAGCTAAGTAGAATTAAAATAATTATAAAATATGAGTGCAAATATAATTTGATAAAGTGAAGTTATAGTGTTATATTTAATGAGCTGTCGCTGATGCGGGTATTCAAGGAAGCGATGAATAAAGCGATTGATACAAAAATGGTTTTTGTTAATATGACAGATTAATATTAATAAAACATTTTATAGTTTATAAATCCTTGCATACTTAAAGGCAAATAATGTTGTAAAGTACTAAAAAAAAGGTGTTGACAAAAGCAAAGCGGCGTGCTAATATATAAAAGCTGCTTCAAACGGAGCGGCAAACGAAATGGACTTTGAAAAGTAAACAGTGTAACGAAAGGAACTCGTTAATTCAGG
>Ga0134092_1003249_pt1 | contig 11193 bp, 8 predicted proteins | sample 3_6taG_FD_94454 | JGI IMG/M metagenome (GOLD analysis project Ga0134092, IMG submission 94454) | Switchgrass degrading microbial communities from high solid loading bioreactors in New Hampshire, USA - 3_6_20_6_A3 metaG | ecosystem: Engineered > Bioreactor > Semi-continuous > Anaerobic > Digestate...
ATATTTTTAACAGGTGCTTTGTTTTACTCAGATTATTTCTCCATATAATCCAGGAGTAATTTGCAGCATCGTTTAAAGTACTTACGTTATTTAGGAAGAAGTCTTTTTTGTACATGTTTTTTAGACATTCCTCAGAACCCTAGTATAGTAATGGACAACGTAAAATAAGTAAATTAAATAATTCATTAACCTTTTAGTTGACATAACACACTTAGTTTGATAAAATATTAACATTCAAAGATAAATTTTTAACAATACAGATCGGAGGCTTTTAACATGGGAAGACTTAGTGGAAAGGTTGCATTGGTAATTGGTGCAACATCAGGTATTGGTAAGGCAACTGCTGCCCTATTTGCTAAAGAGGGAGCAAAAGTTATCTTTACAGGTAGACGTGATGAAGTAGGTAAAAAGGTTGAAGAAGAAATTGCTGCACAAGGCGGTCAGGTTGAGTTTTTCAGATGTGATGCAACTGTTGAAGAAGAGTGTAAGGCTTTAGTAAATCATGTAGTTGAGAAATATGGTAGAATTGACGTTCTTCATAATAATGCAGGTATTCTGATAGATGGAGATTTCTTGAATATCGATTTGGAGAAGAACTTCGATAGAACAATAAATACAAATTTGAGAAGCCAAATTAGCATTATGCAATTAGTGCTTCCGGTTATGTTAAAACAAAAAAGCGGTTCAGTCATTAACACAGCATCCGTTGGCGGTCTTATAACTATGCCGAATAACATCCCTTATTCCATATCTAAGGCAGGTATTATCCACATGACACGTACATTAGCTAAAACCTATGCTAAAGACGGCATTCGTTTTAACGCTTTATGCCCAGGTTTGACCTATTCAGAAATGGTTGAACCCGGTAATGATTTTGATAATGCTGTATTACCTGGAGTTCCTATGGGACGTGGTGCGCAACCGGAAGAAATCGCAAATGGTGTTCTTTTCTTAGCATGTGATGAGTCTTCATATATAACTGGTCAAGCATTAGTCATGGATGGTGGATTATCCTTAGCATAGTTATAATCACCTGCTGTTATGATCAGCTTTCATGCTGCTTTATAACTGCTTCATGTCAGTGTTTGGAGTAGAAATTTAAATTGAAGTTATTTATTGGGAGAGTCAATCGTTACTAGGCGATTGACTCTCTGTTACTATGTAAGGTATGAAAATCCCCTTAATTGTATTGTTAGAAACATATGCATTGGAGGCCATAAATCAGTAGAAAACCTCTTTAAATAAATTTGAGATTTTGTTGTGCCTTAAATTTATAGAAACCGTGACTCAACTTTAGAGTCACGGTTTTTCGTTGTACTTTTAACGGTAAAACAAAGTAACCAATGAGTTGTAACAAATTGCAATCAAAAAAAATATACTTACAAGTGATTTAATATATTTTTTAGGAGGAATTCTATAATGTTAAAAGCAATCTTAAAAAAAATAGGTATACTGCTAATTTCTTTGTCCGTACTTTTTTCCACTTCCTACGCCGAATCGATAAAAAAAACTATAGATGTACAATATGACGATATAAAAATTTTTATAAACGATTCTATTGTAGAATTTAAAGACAGAAACGGAAATCCTGTGGAGCCTTTTATTTACGATGGTGCTACATATCTGCCTGTAAAAGCATTAGCAGAAGCTTTGGGCAAGGAAGTGACTTGGGATGAAGCAACAAAAAGTATACATATAATAGATAATGAAAATATGGTATGGCTTAATGATTTATCCTATTATAATCTCCTATCCGATAGTACTATAAATAAATGGACTAGACTTGCAAACAACAATTTTAAGGATTCTACAGGCAATATCTGCTCTAGAGCAATTCAATACGATATATATTATGGGTGGATATATACAGACTATATGATAAATAAAAAATATAGTAAAATCAACGGTAAATTTGCCCTTTCCTTTGACTCAAAAGATACTACATATAAGGCCAATTTAAAATTGTATGGCGATGGTAAGCTTTTATATACATCTCCTGAATTAACAGGAGGCGTTCTTCCCATTGATTTTGACGTAGACATCTCAGGGGTAGAAGTTCTTAGACTAGCAATAAGCAACAATAGTCCTTTCGGAACGTCAAAGGTAAATTACGGTTTGATAGATGTAGCGCTTCACAAATAAATTCATTATTTAATGCTATCAAATATCCTCTCCCATCATTAACATACTATATGCAAAAGAGTGTAGCATAAGTTTCTTTTCCTCACTACACTCTTTTTCAATACAAACTTATAAATTTTATTCTAACTCAAAGGCACCGGTATACAATTGATAGTATACACCTTTCTTAGAAATCAGTTCATCATGATTGCCTCGTTCAATAATTCTTCCATGGTCTAACACTATAATAACATCGGCATTTTTAACTGTAGACAGACGGTGAGCAATTACAAACACAGTTCTGCCTTCCATCAGCGCGTCCATACCACGCTGTACAATGGCTTCGGTTCTTGTATCTATAGAAGATGTTGCTTCATCCAAGATCATAACCGGAGGATCGGCAACTGCCGCTCTGGCAATAGAAATTAACTGTCTCTGTCCTTGTGATAGGTTCGCACCGTTTTCGGTAAGCATTGTCTGATAGCCATCGGGTAATCGACGAATAAAATCATCGGCTCCTGCAAGTTTTGCAGCTTTTATGCACTCTTCATCAGTGGCATCCAGTTTACCGTAACGAATATTATCCATTACAGTACCGGTAAAGAGGTTGGTGTCCTGAAGTACCATACCAATAGCACGGCGAAGATCCGATTTTTTGATTTTGTTTATATTTATACCGTCATAACGGATTTTACCATCGGCAATATCATAAAAACGGTTAAGTAAGTTTGTTATGGTAGTCTTACCGGCACCGGTAGCACCCACAAAAGCTACTTTTTGGCCCGGCTTTGCATAAAGGCTGATGTCGTGTAAAATGGTTTTACCCGGTTCATACTCAAAATCCACCTCATGCAATCTAACATCTCCGGTTAGTTTTGTATAAGTTATAGTTCCATCGCTGCTGTGGGGATGCTTCCAAGCCCAGATTCCTGTCCTCTCCTTACATTCGATTAACTGACCGTTTTCCTCACGAACATTTACTAAGGTAACATATCCGTTATCCTGCTCCGGTTCTTCATCAATTAATTCATAGATTCTCTGTGCACCGGCAATTCCCATAACTACAGCATTTATCTGCTGAGATACCTGGTTAATATTACCGACAAACTGCTTTGTCATGTTAAGGAAGGGAACAACAATGCTAATTCCCATACCGAGCCCGGAAAGACTTAAATTAGGAGCATCGGTAATCAATAAAATACCCCCGGTAATAGCGACAACAACATACAACACATTTCCAATATTATTCAATATAGGCGCTAAAATATTGGCATATCTATTGGCCAATCTCGAATCGTTAAACAACTCTTCATTAACCTTATCAAAATCTGCTTTGCTCTCATCTTCGTGGCAAAATACTTTTATAACTTTTTGCCCAATCATCATTTCTTCAACAAATCCTTCCAGATGTCCAAGGGCCTTCTGCTGTTTAATAAAGTATCTGGCAGAGCCGCCACCAACCCTTCTTGTAACAAAGAGCATTACCATCGTACCGATTAATATAACAATGGTTAACCACATACAATAATAGATCATTATTATAAAGACAGTCAAAACCGAAACACCTGAAATCAAAAGCTGCGGTAAACTCTGGGAAACCATCTGTCGCAGTGTATCTATATCATTGGTGTAAAAACTCATGATATCGCCATGATTGTGAGTATCCACATACTTAATGGGGAGTGTTTGCATTTTGGAAAACATCTTTCCGCGGAATTTTTTCAAAGTGCCCTGGGTAATAATCGCCATCATCTGATTATAAGCAATTCCGCTAATAATTGATAATATATAAAATACTACCAATATAGCAACAAAACCTAATATTTTCCCTCCTACTGCATTCCAATCGCCGGATTTCCAGCTTTCCTCTATAAGTGCAATTACATTTTGCATAAATACAGCCGGAATGGAACTAATAGTGGCATTAAATAATATACATATAATAGCAACCGGGAACATCACCGGATAAAACGCCAATATATCTTTAAAAAGACGAAGGACGATGGATTTCTTATTTTTAATATTATTTGTTTTCACATCAAGCACCTGCCTTATTCTGAGAAATATATATTTCTCTATAAATTGCATTTTCAGCTAATAGCTGCTCATGAGTTCCGATTCCATTAATGGAACCGCCCTCCATCACTATAATTCTATCGGCATCCTCAACAGAAGCCGTTCTCTGAGCAATAATTATTTTGGTGGTCTCCGGCATATACTCCTTAAGTGCTTTACGAATTTTAGCATCGGTCTTGGTGTCTACTGCACTGGTAGAATCATCCAGAATTAAAATTTTCGGTTTTTTAAGTAATGCCCTAGCGATACAAAGTCTTTGCTTTTGACCTCCGGAAACATTGGTTCCGCCCTGCTCAATATAGGTATCATATCCCTTGGGAAATTGTCTTATGAATTCATCGGCACAAGCCATTTTACAAGCTTCCACCAGCTCTTCATCGGTAGCATCTTTATTTCCCCAGCGCAGATTTTCTTTAATGGTTCCGGAAAATAAAATATTCTTCTGCAGCACAACAGCCACCTGATTACGTAAGGCATTCAAATCATACTTCCGTACATCCACTCCACCTACTTTTACAACTCCTTCGGTGGCATCATACAGACGGGGAATTAACTGAATAAGGGATGATTTGGATGATCCTGTACCGCCGATTATTCCAATGGTTTCTCCGGATTTAATTTCAAGATTTATGTTTTCCAATGCCATTCTCTCAGCCTTTTTGGAATACTTAAAACTTACGTTCTCAAAGGAAATTGAACCATCCTTCACGTTATAAATCGGATTATCAGGATTTTTCAACGTACTTTCCTCACTAATTACTTCAACAATACGCTTAGCCGATTCACTTGCAATGGTAATCATTACAAATACAAAGGAAAGCATCATCAAGCTGCTAAGAATCATAAAATTGTAGGTTAATATGGCAGAAAACTGCCCGACGTCAAAGTCCAACCCACGGCTGGTAATTATGGTATATGAACCGACAGATAGAACGAAAACCATAACTACATACATACAAAACTGCATTAACGGACCATTAAGAGCCAAAATTCGTTCAGCTTTTGTAAAGTCAGCACATACATCCTGTGCTGCAACTTCAAATTTCTCTTTTTCATAATCCTCACGAACAAAGGATTTTACAACACGCATGCCTTTAATATTTTCTTGAATGGATCTGTTCAATGCATCATATTTTTTGAAAACTTTCCTGAATAACGGTAATGTTTTGGAAATTACCAAACCTAAACCAATTGCAAGCAAGGGTGCAACCACTAGAAAAATCCATGCCATTCGCCCGCCCATTACAAAGGCCATAACAAATGCGAAAATCAGCATTAAAGGTGCACGAATTGCAACTCTTATTATCATCATATAGGCATTTTGTACATTGGTTACATCGGTGGTCATACGGGTAATCAATGAAGAAGTCTGAAATTTATCAATGTTTTCAAAGGAATAATCCTGAATTCTATAAAACATATCCTTTCTTAAATTCTTCGCAAACCCGCTGGATGCCGTAGCACTGGTTGATCCTGCAATGGCACCGAACATCAACGACAAAAATGCCATGATAATCAAGACAGCACCATATTTTATAATGGTATTTAATCCACAACCGCCTTTAATTTCATTGACTAGAGTTGCAGTTATAAATGGAATTATACATTCAATTACTACTTCCAAACTTATCAGTATCGGAGTTATAATTGACAGCTTTTTGTACTCACGAATACTTCGAGCCAATACTTTAAGCATATCACACCTACCCTTTCCATAAAAAATGAGTATTGTTCATCCACCAAATTTAAGTGATAAACGCTACTCGTTTTCTGTATTAACAACAATTTTTATATTCAGTAAAATTTTTATAATATTTTTCTGCCAATATACTTGTTATGTAATATTGATCAAACGCAGCTTTTTTTATTATTTTACTTCCAATTTAGTCTCGATAAATATAAAAAATGTTTTGCCACTATGAACTTATAGTGGCAAACAAAAATGATTATAATATTTTATCAAAATTCTCCTATACAGTCAAAGGATAATTTTCCCTAATAATCAAGGTTTTGAGTTTTTTTTATTTTTGTGCAAAATTTAAAACTTAAAAAAATCCTTCGGTAAATAAAACTTTTGATTATTAATAACAATCTCTTGAATTTCCTCTAAACTCCTGGAATCCTCAATTTCACTGATTTCTTTATTTATTTGCTCCATTTTCATATCCAGTTGCCTAACCGTATTGGCCGCATCCCTTAGTTCATTTCTTAATTTTTCGGGAACTTCCTTGTTGCATTTGTAATAAATTTTATGCTCCAAACTTGCCCAAAAATCCATTCCAATGGTACGAATTTGAATTTCCACTCGGACATTCTCTATTCTGTCAGACATGAAGACAGGAACTTCCACAATCAAATGCAAACTTTGATAACCGTTAGGCTTTGGGTTTTTTATATAATCCTTACATTGAATGACCTTAATATCTTTTTGATTTTCAAGCATTTCACTTATTTTATAAATATCAGAAATAAAGGAACAAACAATACGAATCCCTGCTATATCATTAATATTCTCTCTAATTGAAGGTAAGGATAATTCACATCCTTTTTTTCGCACTTTTCTAAGAATGCTTTCAGGAGACTTTATCCTAGATTCTACATGTTCAATAGGGTTATAATCATGGACATATTCAAACTCCTGCTTAAGTATATCTATTTTTGTACTAATTTCATCCAACGCAAATTTATACATCATCAAAAACCTTGTAAGCTCGGTTTTAAATCTCTTTATAGCTTCGGCAGCCGTCATTTCCATCATATACCATTTGTCCTTTCCGCATATATTTTGCATTCCAAATACAATATAAAACTATTGAAAATCAATCATAATTGCTGCTTAATACCTTCTTATATGGTGCAATCATACCTTCATTCATATTGTTACCTATTTTAGCTTTTAGCTTCGGCGAAGATATGAGGGCACCTACAAGATACATTTTCAATGCCATTCCTCTTTTCTTTTGAGGAAAATCGTATAAACCATGGGCTTTATAAAAACGATGATCCTCTTTCATCAGTCCTCGCATAAGCCAAATCAGATCCCTAAAAATTTTCATTCCACCAACACCGTAAAAATTCTTAGGCTGCATATATTTATGGCTGATTGCATAATCAAGCCTTTCAGCCAGGCAATCTATTTCCAAATCAGGATTTATTTCATCACACGCAACCCCTGCGAGAAAATTTCCTCCAACTTCACTTCGGCCTTCAATAATCATCTGTAAGTTAGTCTCTGCCGGATAGTTTCCACTAATTATATACCCCGTCGGCTTTCCCATAGTTACAGTTCTATGCCCATTACAAAACTGCCTGTCATCATACATTTTAAAAATAGAACCCATGGAATGATCCTTAATAGAGAAGGCATATACAATTGCATCGGCAGTCTGAATATTGCTGCGCAAAAAATCATCAAAGCCATCCTTATAAACACATTTTCCTGTAGGCGCACAATTAAAGCAGCCTAAGCACCCTCCATGAAAAGGATATTCAGCGATATTGACAACACGGCTCTTTATTTTTAGAACTGCTCTAAACCTTTCAATCATGTCATTAAGCTGTTTATCGTTTTTTGCACAATCGGTAACTATAACTATATCTCCATTCTTTTTATCCTGACTTGGGGTAACAGTGCTAACCGGAATATGCGCTGAAACAACTGGATTTTTTGGAAGAGTTTCATATATATCATGTTCTATACACCAGCACACATATTGAAAAAACTCCTTCGCATCTTTACGGCCCTTTTCAGTGAGGAGGTCATCCATGTCGGCAGACAGCCCTTTTATATATTTCATTCCAAGGTCCTGGCAATTATCCTGAATATACTTATGTGCAGTCACATCGAAAAAATGCTTGGAAGTTGTAATCTGTGTAACAAATTTTCCCGATACGTTAATTTCCGATGCCTTTAAGAGCTCTATAAAGCGATGCAATTGAGATGGTGCCATAAAAGTGTATACAGGATAGGAAAAAATAATTAGGTCAGCATCGTTTATGGCATTAACAGCAGGCGAAAAATCTTTCTCAAAGGACTTAATGTAACGACCAACATGAAGAAAGTGAAATTTATGTTCCGGAAACTTCTTTTCTAAATACAGCGAAGTTTGCAATGTAATACTATATTCACTTTTAGGACTCCCATTGAGCACCAGAACTTTCAAGTTGCTACCTCCCACCCTTTTCTTATTCATTTACCATATCTTTCTCTAAATGCTATCTCTGTAGACAACTTCTTATCTTAGTTGAAAGATATAAGCCCTTTATTCCGCCATATACAACAATTGTACATGTTATATATTAACCAAGTATTAAGAAACTCTTCTTTTCAGTATTCCGGGAAATAATCTTCGCTTTGTAATTCTTCGACCTATAGAAATGATTGCAGCCTACAACAAATCATACTCTTTTCTCAACCTTTTCTTCTTTTTCTGAGTCGACAACTGAATGCTACAAATGCATTACCATTATACCATGAATGGCATATATATCCTACTTAAATTTTTGTTTTATATATCATGATATTCTTTATACTTTATTGTTTTAGCAAGCAAATCTCTTCCTCCAACAGTATTTCTAAATATATTCCTTGCACTCTCAATGTACTCCTCCGGTTGGGCAAGGGATGGACTGTAATGAGTAAGCCACAGTTCCTCTACATTTCCTTGTTTGGCAAGCAGCGCAGCTTCCAAAAAGGTCATATGCTTCTTCTGCTCAGCTTTAACAGCATCATTCTTATCACCATACATACCTTCACAAATAAATAGGTCTGAGTCTCTAATAAACTCTACCAATTCATCAGTAGGCCTTGTATCTGTGCAATAACATACCTTAATTCCTTTCCTTGGCTTGCCTAAAACCATTTCAGGAGTGATAACTACATCATTTATTGTCACTTTCTCACCTTTCTGCAGCCTATTCCAGTAATTAACAGGTATCATCAGTTCCTTAGCCCGTTCCACATCAAACTTACCCTGCCTTTTAAGCTCAATGCAATAAGATAGACATGAAATGGTATGGTCTACCGGAATGCTCTTAATAAACATGCCGCTAACGCATACTTCAGCACTTTCACTGTCAGGTAATTCAACTAAATTTAACTCATAGGGCAACTCCGGTGAAATCACAGTTAACCCTTCCACTACTTTTTTTATTCCCGGAGGCCCCATCAATATCAAGGGTTCCTCTCTCCCTGAATTCCCTAAGGTAAGAAGGAATCCGGGCAATCCCGCCACATGATCTCCATGATAATGGGTAAATAGAACTGCATCAATCGGTTTTATTCCCCATTCCGCCATTTTAAGCGGAATTTGAGTTCCTTCTCCGCAATCTATCAGAATCATTCTTCCATTGTACCTTACCAAAAGAGAGGTCAGCCACCGGTTTGGCAGTGGCATCATCCCTCCTGTTCCTAAAAGACATACATCAAGCATAATCTTCTCCCTCACCCGATACCGAACAATACCTTGGCATTATTTGTCGTAATACTTGCAATTTCTTCAAAGCTTTTGCCTTTTATCTCGGCAATTTTTTCAGCAACCAATCTAACCAGGCTTGAATCATTTCTTTTCCCTCTAAAGGGCTCCGGCGTAAGATACGGACAATCGGTTTCAATAAGAAGCCTTTCTTCCGGAACAAATTTTACAACTTCAATCAAATTCCTTGCATTGGGATACGTAACAGGTCCTCCAATAGAAATGTAGAAGTTATTATCAATTGCATCCTTTGCCATTTTTATATCTCCTGAAAAACTATGAATAATTCCTCCTACTTCCTTAGCATTTTCAGCCTTTAAAACATCAAGGGCATCTTCATTTGCATCTCTAATATGAACAATAATCGGCAATTTCAATTCCTTAGCCAGATTTATCTGCTTTATAAACCATTCTTTCTGAACATCCCTCGGTGACAAGTCTCTGTAATAATCAAGTCCTATTTCACCTATAGCTACAACCTTCTTATTTTCACACAAATTCCGAATTTTATCCAATAGGTCGTCATTCATATCCTTTGAATAGTGCGGATGTATCCCCAGTGCCGCATATATGAAGCTATACCTTCCTGCCAAGGAAAGGGAATGCTCCAGTGACGGAATATTATACGATACATTTAAAATGTAGGAAACTCCGCTTTTATAAGCATTCTTTATAGCTTCATCCCTGTCATGTTTAAATCTGTTGTCATTAAAATGGGCATGTGTATCAAATAACATTTTCATCTCCCTCTTTATTCCGCTGCTTTAAAATTATATATGGGTTTTATTATATTAATAATATCTACCGTATCCTGTATATTTTCAATTATTTCATCCATAGGCTTATAAGCTAAAGCACATTCATCTAAGGTGGATCTATTAACCGTTGTAGAATAGATACCTTCCATAGACTTTTCAAATTCCTCGAGGCTAATTACTTCCTTTGCCTTGCTCCTGCTCATAAGTCTCCCTGCACCATGGGGTGCCGAGTAATTCCAATCCTTATTTCCTTTTCCAATGCAAATTAAGCTTCCGTCCCTCATATTCATAGGTATTAAGACTATCTCTCCACTGCGTGCAGAAATCGCTCCTTTTCTTAAAATCATACTGTCAAGATCTATATAGTTATGTATTGTAGTAAACTGCTCAATAACTTCAAATTCCATTCTGTTTACAATCTCATCAACAATCGCTTTACGGTTTAACACCGCAAATTTCTGCACTATCTTCATATCATTCAAGTAGTCGTTATAGCTTTTACCTTGAACATAAGCCAGCTGTTTGCTAACCTTCACAGGTTTAGCCTTCTCAATTTCCTGCTGAATCTCTTTTTCACGTCCCTGTGCCTTTAACTCCTTGATAAGCTTCAAAATATACTCATTATTCTTTACCAATTCCCTGTAGCCAAGCTCCTGATAAAATTCTGCAACTTGTTTGCCAAGGTGCCTGCTGCCTGAATGTACCACAAGATATAATTGTCCGGCTTCGTCCTTGTTTACCTCAATAAAATGATTACCCCCACC
>Ga0134092_1003255_pt1 | contig 11181 bp, 8 predicted proteins | sample 3_6taG_FD_94454 | JGI IMG/M metagenome (GOLD analysis project Ga0134092, IMG submission 94454) | Switchgrass degrading microbial communities from high solid loading bioreactors in New Hampshire, USA - 3_6_20_6_A3 metaG | ecosystem: Engineered > Bioreactor > Semi-continuous > Anaerobic > Digestate...
AATAGTTAGTCGTCAATACGGATAAAAGTATCCCGGCTAACTAACCTGTTTCAGGCAGCAAGACCTTTGTTTAGGCTATATGTCTAAACAAAGGTCTTTTAGTTTATAGCAATGTATTATCACATTGTTTTTACTGTTCAATTATTACACTTTAATACGTTATAATTATGTTTTTATTTTTAATATAAATGAAATAATAAGTATTACTAGAAAGGAGTGCATTTGATGGAATGGTTTCAAAAGAATAAGCAGGATTTAATTTCAGATCTTAATACGGATCTGGAAAAAGGGCTGACACAAGATGAAGCAAAGAATAGGCTTCAAGAATATGGACTAAACGAACTAAAAGAAGAAGCTAAACAAAGCATGTTGTCAAAAGTAATAGCCCAATTTAAGGATTTCCTTATTCTAATATTGATTGGTGCTAGCATTATTTCCTTCATGGTTGGAGAAAAAGTGGATGCAGCAGTAATTATTGCTATAGTTGTTGTAAATGCTGTATTAGGGCTTTATCAAGAAGGAAAAGCAGAAAAAGCCCTTGAAGCTTTAAAGAAAATGTCTGCTCCTAATGCAAAAGTATTAAGAGATGGAAATGCTTCAGTTGTTCCAGCTAATACTTTAGTCCCTGGAGACATAGTAATTCTAGAAACAGGAGATATTATTCCTGCTGATTTAAGGTTAATAGAAAGTTCTAACCTAAAAGTTGAAGAAGCTTCTTTAACTGGGGAATCAGTTCCTGTAGAAAAGGATGCTGAAGCAGTTCTTGGGGAAGATGTATCCCTTGGAGATAGAATAAATATGGCTTATATGAGTACTATAGTTTCCTATGGAAGAGGTAAAGGCGTTGTTGTTGGTACTGGCCATAACACGGAGATAGGTAAAATAGCTACAATGATACAAACTTATGAGGATGAATCTACTCCTTTACAAAGAAAACTTAATCAATTGGGTAAAACATTAGGTACCATTACTTTATTAGTCTGTGTTGCTGTTTTCGGATTAGGAGTATTTCAAAGAAGAGATTTATTAGAAATGTTCATGACAGCAATCAGTTTAGCAGTAGCTGCTGTGCCAGAAGGTTTGCCAGCTATTGTAACAATAGTATTAGCATTAGGTATGAACAGAATGGTTCAACGCAATGCTATAGTTAAGAAACTTCTAGCTGTTGAAACTCTAGGTACTACTACTTATATTTGCTCCGATAAAACTGGAACTTTAACTCAAAATGAGATGACAGTTGTAAAAGCCTATACTGATGAAAAAATAATCGAGATTACAGGTACAGGATATGAACCAAAAGGTGAATTTAAAGTTGAAAATCAATCCTTTAATCCAAATGAATCTGTTAATGTAAATACTTTAATATCCATAGGGGTACTTTGTAGTGATGCAACTCTTGATAAAACAGAAGATGGATATAAAGTACTAGGAGATCCAACAGAAGGTGCTTTGGTAACTTTAGCAGGAAAAGCTGGTATAACAAAAGAAGAAATAAATAGCAAATATCCAAGAATAGAAGAAATACCTTTTGACTCTGACAGAAAGATGATGACAACATTCCATAATAACTTCATCCCTGGAAAAGTAGTGTCATTTACTAAAGGTGCACCTGATATATTGATAAATAGAAGCAGTAGCATTTATTTAAATGGTGAAATCGTACCTTTTACAGATGAATTGAAAAAACAAGTATTGGATATAAACACCCAGTTCTCTAGAGAAGCTCTAAGAGTTTTAGCAATGGCCTTTAGACAATTTGATAGCTTGCCAAAGGAAATATCTTCAGAAACTATTGAAAATGACATGGTCTTCGTTGGATTGGTTGGAATGATAGACCCACCAAGAGAAGAAGCTAAAGAAGCAATAAGAAAATGTAAAAATGCAGGAATACACACTGTGATGATTACTGGAGACTACAAAGAAACTGCTTTTGCAATTGCTAAACAGTTAGGAATGGCTGATAGAGAAGATCAAGCCATAATGGGTAAAGAATTGGATAACCTTACTGATGAACAACTAAGGGAATTGGTTAAAGAAAAAAGAGTTTACGCAAGAGTTTCTCCTGAGCATAAGGTGAAAATAGTAGATGCGTTAAAAGCAAACGGAGAAATTGCAGCTATGACAGGAGATGGAGTTAACGATGCTCTAGCTCTTAAAAAAGCTGATATAGGCGTTTCAATGGGTATAACTGGTACAGACGTGGCTAAAAACACTGCAGATGTTATATTGACAGACGATAATTTTGCTAGTATTGTTGCAGCTGTAGAAGAAGGTAGAATAATATACAGCAACATTAAGAAGTTCGTATTCTTCCTATTATCATGTAATATAGGAGAAGTTTTGATCATATTCTTAGGCATGTTATTTGGTTTCCAAGTTCCATTAAAACCAATACAGCTATTATGGTTAAACTTAGTTACTGACAGCTTCCCAGCTTTAGCTTTGGGTATGGAAAAAGGTGATCCTGAGATAATGGATGTACCTCCTAGAGATCCTAATGAACCAATACTTGATAAAGGTATGATAAGAGCTTTAATAGTACAGAGTATCTCAATCTGCGTTGCAACAATAGGTGCATATATATGGGGAATGAATAAATATGGAACTGATAATCTAACTATGGCAAGAACCATAACTTTTGCCACATTGATTACAGCAGAGCTTTTAAGAGCTTACTCAAGTAGATCTTTAACCCATAGTATATTCCATATTGGTGTATTCTCAAACAAAACTATGACTAGATCTACATTGCTATCTTTCGTATTACTCTTAGTAGTAATATACGTTCCATTCCTACAACCAATATTTGATACCTATACAGTAGGATTAGCTGATTGGTTAATGATTTTAATATTCTCATTTATACCTCTAGTAATTGGTGAATTATACAAAGTGGCAGTAAACAGAAAATAATATATAAGTTTTTAAGAAAAGCCCTAAAGGGCTTTTCTTTTTTTAGAAAACATTTCAGCACCTCCTGCATAATATAAAACGAGAGGAGGTTAGAAATGAAAAGATCAATTAGTTCAAAATTATGTCCTATATTAAATGCTAAGATACTATCTCAATCCAATGAAGAATTACCAGTAATTATACAATTTAAAAGAGATGACGATCGATTAGAAAATGGAATTATGAATGTAGCAACAAAAGTAAAAAAACGTCTTCCTCTGATAAATGGAATTGCATGTAATCTTGATATTGAAACTATCTATAGATTAGCTAGTAACCCTAATGTAGAATTTATCAGCTTTGATTCAGAAGTCTACGCTCTATTGGATATTTCTGTACCAACTATGGAAGCCCGATTTCCTCATGATCAGGGATATAAAGGAAGAGGAATAACAGTTGCAGTTATTGATACTGGAGTAGCCCCCCATCAAGATTTAACTAAACCAATCAATAGAATAGTAGGATTTAAGGATTTCATAAATAATGAAACTGAACCCTATGATGACAATGGACATGGCACCCATGTAGCAGGAATTATAGCTGGAAATGGATATTCCTCCAGAGGAAAGTATACAGGTATTGCTCCTGAAGCAAATATTCTAGCCGTTAAAGCTCTAAATAGAAGAGGCAGTGGAAATATGTCAGATATAATTGCTGCAGTTGAATATGTAGTAGAAACTAAAGATGAATACAATACCAAAATACTAAATCTCTCCTTCGGAAGCCCTGCAAATATGAGTTACGAGAAGGATCCATTATGCAAATCAGTAAAAAGAGCCAAAGATGCTGGTTTGATAGTTGTTGCAGCAGCAGGAAATAGCGGTCCTAATGAAAGAACTATCGTATCTCCAGGAATTAGTCCAGATGTAATAACTGTAGGTGCTGTTGATGATAAGAGAACTGTTGACCCATCAGATGATGAAATTGCATCTTTTTCAAGTAGAGGTCCAACAAGAGAAGGATTAATTAAACCTAATGTAGTAGCCCCAGGAGTAAACATCAATTCTCTATCCAATACAGAACTAGATGGATATAAGCAGATGAGTGGTACTTCAATGGCCACGCCATTAATTTCAGGTTCTATAGCATTGCTATTAAATAAATATGGCTCTCTTTCCCCTGATGAAGTTAAAAAGAAACTTATGGATTCCTGTATAGACTTAAAAGATGCTCCTGAAAACCAAGGATCAGGATTGGTAAACTTACAAAAGCTCTTTCATGAAGATGATACAGAAAAGAAAAACTCTCAGAAGAATAAGGAAATAGTCTCATCCCCCTACGGTCATGATTTTATTGAAGATCTATTAACCCTTTTCTTGATTTTCTATCTACTAAATAAGGACATTTAAAAAGGAGGAAGTTAATCTTCCTCCTAGTATATATACCCTGCAGGATTTACATTTCTACCATTCTTCAATACTTCAAAGTGAAGATGAGGACCTGTAGATCTTCCTGTATTTCCTACTTTAGCTATTACCTGACCTTTATAAACTCTTTGTCCAACCTTCACATTTATAGAACTACAATGGGCGTATCTAGTAACATAACCATTTCCATGGTTTATTTCAACCATATAGCCATATGAACCTTTCCAACCAGCATATACTACCTTTCCGCCATCTGCAGCCTTTATAGGTGTACCAACGCTAGCAGCTATATCCAATCCATAATGCATACGTCCACTTCTCATGCCATATCTAGAAGTTAGCCTACCTCTTGTAGGTACTAGAAATATTCCTGTAGCTGCAGTTTTTGGAAGTTCTTTTGTTCCCTTTACTACCAATTGATTTACTGGTTTTTTAATTACTTCTTCCTTTAATATCTCCTTATCTACTGTTGTTCCATTGTGTTTAGTGACCTTAGCTAGATACTTATTTTGTCCTTTTTCTCCTTTGATTTTCACTTTGCTTTCAGTTTTGTACATATTTTTATCATATTCAACTTTTACATCATAATCCACATCAGCAGTATATTCTACTTCTTCTACAGTTACAACAGTAATTAAGGACTTTGGAATTGTAAGTTTTATTTCGTCACCTATTTGAAGCTTTTCTGGATCCTTATCAGAATTTGCTTCTATCAATTCATCTACAGATACGTCATAAATTTTAGCTATAGTCCATAGACTTTCTCCAACTTCTACAACATGAGTCTTAACTTCTTCGCCACCTGATAGTATATAATTCTTCAACTCTTCAATATCATTTAATTTATTTAATGGAATATTTTTTTCCGCTATCTTAACATCCTCTAAAAAACTTACCTCTAATATTTTAGTATTTTCATTCTCTGTTTTCTCATATGGCTCTTTTAATTCATTTAACAACTCTTCCAATTCCTCTTTTGATTTACTATATCCTATTTCCTCATTATTTACTACCAATGCATAGCCGCTAACGGTGAAATCTAACTGAGACCTTATATTTTTATTTATTTCATCCATTGATGTTATCAAATCATCTTTAGCATGAGTTTCTTCAAATTTTAGTTCTTCTGATAAAACCACATCACAATGATACATAGTGGATAATTTATTCTTTATTTCTTCCAATATATTTGACACTGCCTCTTTTTCTCTTACTATCCCTACTTGTTTATCACCATAATATACAATATAACCTCTAGTTCTTATTTCATTTATCTTATATACTCCTAAAAGCATTGACGCTATTACTGCCACCATTGATATCATTACTATCTTCTTAACATTATAATCCTTTTTATAAATGGTACTTAGAAATGTTCTCAATTTTCCACTAATATGTAATATCTTCTCCTGAAGGATTTTAATGACAGAGGAACTTTTTTTATCTCCTCTATGATCCGGATTCATAATAGTTACCTCCCAAATGGTTTAAATGAATTTATGAAATAAAAATCACAATTTTGTAACTATTTTGTAACTTTTTAAGTTTACGTGTTTATTATATCATACAAAAAAATTTTTTCAACTTTATTAGCCTGTCTAATTTTATTTTATTCCATTTTGTATATTTCTATTCAATTAATAAGTCTGTAAATTTCAATTTTTCCTTTATACATATATGGGAATAATTACCTAATAAAAAATGTTAATTTTTCTTAATAATTTAATAATACTTTCTTATTATAACATATCGTATCTCCTAATTCAGTATTCTCATTTAAATTTATGGAAATACTACTATTAAATCACTTGAACTCATATTTTAAAGTAAGAGCTTTTATTCAGGAGGTAGAAATGTTAAATCAAATCAAAAATAATTATATAGACTCTAGGTCTTCCTCAGCAGTATTTGACTTTTCCAACCTTTTATTTAATCTCATATCAAATAATATTAAGAACAAAAGTAGAATAATAATATTATGTATAGGAACTGATAGGTCTACAGGAGATTCTCTTGGACCTTTGGTAGGATATAAGTTGGCTCCATACATATCAAGCTATGAGAATGTTCATCTATTGGGGACTTTAGAAGAACCTGTTCATGCAAAGAATTTAGATGAAAAAATTCATTATATAAAAACAGCTTATGATGAATCCCTTGTGATTGCAATCGATGCTTCTTTGGGTAATATGGATAAGATAGGATACATAAATATAAGAAACGGTCCTATTAAACCTGGTCTTGGAGTTAAGAAGGATTTGCCCGAGGTAGGAGATATTAGCATTACTGGAGTAGTAAATGTTGGAGGAATAATGGAGTATTTAGTATTACAGAATACAAGACTTAGCTTAGTAATGAGAATGGCAGATGTAATTGCTAAAAGCATAAATATTGCTCTCTTTAGATTGAATAATAACATCATAGAAGAAGGAACTAAATTGGTTTAATTTAGTTCCTTTTTGATTGATCTTAATAACCTTGGTTTTATATTGATATAAACTTATTATAATAATAAATTATTCCTTAGATGTCAGCAAGAACTCTTAATTTCTCATTAGCAACAGAAAAAAGAGTTTCCTTTTCTAGGTCATTCATCTCTCCATCTATATTTAAATATGAATCCACGTCAGTTGTTACTTTTACCTTTTTCGCCTTAAATATATGCACATATTTTTTTAATTTTATATGGCCTCCATTTACTATTGTAGGTAGCAAAAGTAATAGTTTTAGCTTAGATATTTTTTTTATTAGGCAAACATGAAAAAATCCATCTTCCACGTCTGCCATAGGTAGTATCTTTATTCCTCCACCATAATATTTCCCATTTCCTACGGCAATCAATAGTATTTCACAGTTTATAGTATAGTCATCAATTTCCACTTCTACCTTCATATCCTTAAATTTCAATAATGTAATAAATAACGACACTAAATAGGACAATCCTGATTTAAATTTCTTCTTTATTCTTTCATTAGTTTTAGCTACTTCTGAATCAAATCCAATACTGGCTATATTGAAGAAAAATTTATCCCCTACAGTACCAACATCTATATTCTTCTCCTTGCCATTTAATACAAAATCAACTGCCTTTTCTGGTTCCTGAGGAATATTTAAAGACCTAGCCAAGTCATTGCCTGTACCACTGGGAAGTATACCTAAAGTTCCTTTCCCATATGTTAATATGCCTAATGCAACTTCATTTACAGTTCCATCTCCACCTACTGCAACTATCTTATTATACCCTTCTTCTAAACATTGCTTGGCTATTGTAATAGCTTCCTTAGGCTTTTTAGTCAGCACAATCTTATAATCAACTTTCTTTTCTTCCATCTTTCTATCTATCATTGGAATTAAATTTTTTGTTCTTCCACCGCCAGCTACAGGATTTACAATAAAAGCTATCTTCTCCATGCTTCCTCCTATATTTAGTTACTTAACATCATCTAACATATTCCCTCTTATTGCTCTATCTATGGATTGCATCTCCTCCACTGATAGAGGATATATTGATTTGCCATTTTTTATAGGCTTTGCATAGCACATAGACTGCCCTTTGTTATAAATGCTTGTTAATACATACCCATTTAATAAATCATCTAAAAATGCAATGGAAAAACTAAGTTCATATCCCATTTCCTCAAATGCATTGTATCTGACAAATCCAATCTTTTGGACTGCAAAGGATAATTTTTTGTTTAGATTATCTATAGATTTTTTCAACTCACTAATTTCATCTTTTAGTTCATCTATTTCTCCACCATATTTCATTAATAGATCTTCAATATTTGTATTGTTGTTACCTCTTAGCAGTTTCTTATATTTTTTCTTCATATTTGACATTCTTATGCTTAATATTATATATAACACTAATAGGATAAGAATTAATGTGATTATGCCAATAATAATTTCGTTATTATATGTTGCCAATATTTCAAAGATGTTTTCCATATACTTTTCCCCTTCCCTTATATCTCTAATGAAATTTCTCTAATAGCTTTTACAGATTTTTCAATGTCCTCATGGGTATTGAATAGTCCAAAGCTGAATCTAACTACACCTTGTTCAAAAGTACCAATAGTTTTGTGGGCAAGTGGAGCACAATGAAGTCCTGGCCTTACTGCAATATTGTATTTTTCATCTAATATATAGCTAATTTCTGATGAATCTACATCTCCTATGTTTATTGCTACAACAGGAGCATGTTCTGATATATCAAGTGGCCCATAGACTTTTACTTTATCAATTTTTAAAACTTCCTCCATGAAATGTCTAGTCAATTCCTCCTCATGTTTTCTTATGTTTTCTATTCCTATCTTTTTAATGTAGCTCACTCCAGCACCTAATCCTACAATTCCAGGACCATTAAGAGTACCGCTTTCATATCTATCAGGGCAAATATGAGGCTGATCCAGTATGTGAGATGAACTGCCTGTACCACCCTGTTTTATCTCTTCTACTTCAATCCCTTCTCTTATATAAAGTCCTCCTGTACCCTGTGGACCCAAGAGTCCTTTATGCCCTGGAAAAGCTAAGAAATCTATATTCATCTTTTCTACATCAATATCATAAACTCCTGCTGATTGAGCTGCATCAACAAGATAATAGATGCCATTATCTCTTGCTATTTTGCCAATTGCTTCTACTGGAATTATGGTACCTGTCAAATTTGATATGTGTGTGGTAACAATCAATTTGGTGTTCTCTTTAATTTCCTTCTTTATATCTTCAGGGTTAATTCTACCCATACTATCTGCCTTTATAATAGTTACCTCTACCCCTTTATTCTTTAATGCGTGTAAAGGTCTTAACACAGAATTATGCTCCATGGAAGTAGTTATAACATGATCCCCTTCTCTAACAAAACCCTTTATAACTATATTTAAACTATCAGTACAATTGGATGTAAATATGATATTCATAGGATTAGATACATTAAAAAGTTCAGCCAGCAATTCTCTGGTTTTATATACTTGTCTGCCCATCTGCAATGCAAGCTTATGGCCAGATCTACCTGGATTAGCCCCATATGTTTTCATAGCTTCCATAATGGAATCATATACTTCATTTGGCTTTGGAAATGTAGTAGCTGCATTGTCAAAATATATCAACATTATCACCTTCGCTTTCTCAATATTCACATCATTTATTATACCACAATATCATATATAAAAGGTTAAGAAACCTTTAAAATAAGCGTTATAATTAAGGAGTTTTTTTAATCCCAAAACATATTTTTCCCTTAAAAAAATACCTCCAAGTAGATAGTTTATTTAAACTAAACTTCTACTTTGGAGGTATTTATTAAAAGACTTTTCTATCCTAATCTATTATATACAATTTTTAATAACTCTTCTTTTAATCTCATGCCTTCATTCATTATACTATTTATCTTATTTTCTATTTTCTCTTTAAACTCTACATCTTTTATGCTATTTAAGTTAATTCTTACATTGAAAATTGCTCCTTCAATTCCAGTAGCTGCAAGCAATACTCCAACTCCTACATCGGTAATAGCATTTACATTGCCGTATTCTGCAAACACCTTCTGTAGCTTAAGAACTTTAAAACATTCTTCTGCACATCTTAATGGCACTTCCAATGCAACTTTATATCCTTCCTGTATTGCTTGAGATCTAATTGCCTTTTGTTCATCTGTTTCTTTTGGCAACTTCAATGCATGCATTACCTTATCAAATGCTTTAGTATCCTCATCTACTATGTTGTTCAATACTTGGATACTCTTTTTTATCTCTTCGAAAGCGCTATCTATTTCCTTTTTTGTTTCATCATCTAGTTCTATGTATATTTTTCGCCCTATGGTTAAATTGCCTACCATGACTGTTAGTGCTGCCCCTAGACTTCCTGCTAATGCTGATACACTTCCACCGCCAGGAGTTGGTTCTCCTGAAGCAACTTGATCAATATAGTCTTTCAAGCTCTTTTCAATTAACAACATCAAATCACCACCATTTCATAATTATGTGTAAGTTACTTAATATTATACATAATAATCTTAATATGGAAAATACTATTTTATCTTGTTATATTTACTTAAAAATACAAAACGCCTTCAAGAACAACCTTAGCCCTTCCTCCTACTTTCACATTATATTTCCCTTCTACTTCGTCTATCATACAATATATGACACTTGGCCTATTTAAAGATTGGCCTTGAAACGATAACATCTCTTTCCTTTCTATATATCCGTACTTCTTTAAGAAATATATAAGAGCTCCATTTGATGTGCCTGTAGCAGCTTCTTCATTTATACCTACCAAAGGTGCGAAATTCCTTGTATATACTCTATCTGAATTGAATTCTGGTAAATGAAAAGCATGCACCCCTATTACATTTAGTTTTTTTGATAGGGTTGCTAGTTTATGAAAGTCAACTTTCAAATTATCTAATTTTTCCTTTTTATTGATAGGCATTATTATATCTGGAAGTCCTGTAGAAACAATTTGGGGATAGACTAATTTTCTCCCAATTCCTATATCTTCTATACCTATATTAAAACAATCCAATAATGGTTGGATATCTTTAACCTGACCTAAATCCTTAGGTGGACTTTGTTCCATGACTATCTTATCTATTTCTCCATCTTTATAGTATATATCTACTGGTAGCTTACCAACTTTTGTTTCTTGATATGCGGTAATCATTCCAGTGTTAATTGAAGGCAAGTATCCTTTATATGCTAAAGTATAGAATGAAGCAATAGTAGCATGACCACACAAGTCAACTTCATCTACTGGAGTAAAAAATCTAACTTTATAGTTATAATCATCAATGGGAATTACGAATGCTGTTTCTGATAAGTTCATTTCTTTTGCAATTTTTTGCATGTATTCTTGGGGTATC